>MDTD01050433.1_pt1 | contig 15656 bp, 13 predicted proteins | sample 811221 | NCBI WGS metagenome assembly MDTD01 (sample SAMN05326646, study PRJNA326480) | marine metagenome | isolation source: seawater | place: Pacific Ocean: South West | collected 2011
CGAATAGGAATCTTCATAATCTAATAATTGCATAGAGCTACTCAAATCCTCCAAAGAAGAAATAAAGTTTATATATTTAAATTTATTACCACCATGATATCTGAGAGCGGGAATCATTGCTTTGTATTCCTGAGGTCTTAACAACATAATTATTTGTTTAATATCTGATCTTGATCTAGGATTAAAATTCATTGTCTGATTAGGATTTAAGTTGGAAATTTTTTTAAATCTACTGTTACTTAAATTGATCTCAAGTATTTTGGCTGCAAATTCTTGAAAATCACTTGAATCATAATTGACAGCATATATTGTTGAATTTACTGATTGTATTTTATTATTTACGGAAGCATAACCGTCAGAATAAATAACTAATATTGAACCAGGATTTTTATCTATCTCTTTATTGATTGAGGATATGGAGTCATCATAAAGACTTGAGCAATATCCTTCAATCTTGTTAGTTAACAAATTCTCAGGAATGACATTTGATTTTTTTTCATCCCATAAAATGCTTATAGGAAGGTTTAATTTATATATTAATTCAATAATCTCCTCAGAATATTTTTGACTAGGATTTAGTTTTACCTGATATTTATTTTTTTTTAAAATCTTTTGAAAATTTTTTTTGAGCAACTTTATATCTCGAAGCTCAGTTTGACTAAGTTTTTTGCCCTCAATTGCTTGCTGGATAACTTCAAAATCACTTGCATAGAAACCATTATAGGCACTAATATCCTGAAGATCTCTTTGATGAAATTCCAAATCAGATTTGATAGAAGTAACAATTAAATTTTCAGATGTTGATGAGCAAGATGCTAAGATTAGTAATGCTAAAAAATGTTTAATATATTTGCTTTTTTTAGTAACCATTAATTTAATTTTATGCTTTATTTAATTTGCACTCCAATTGGTAATTTAAATGATTTCTCAATTAGGTCAATTGCTACTCTAAAGGAAGTCGATAATATTTTTGTAGAGGATACTAGGGTCTCAGCAAAACTTTTAAAATATTTTGATATTAAGAAAAATACCCTCCCATTTCATGAACATAATGAAATAGAAATCATTGATAAGATTATCAGTCTAATGAAAAACAAAGAAACTGTAGCTATTTTATCAGATGCTGGAGCGCCTTTAATATCAGATCCTGGCTATCCTTTAATACAAAGTTGTATTAAAAATGCCATTCCATATACTGTAATTCCAGGACCCTCGTCAGTAATTAATTCATTGCTTTTATCGGGTTTGCCGACTGATAAATTTTTATTCAATGGATTTTTACCAAAAAAAATTGCAGCAAAAAAGGAAATTGCTTTAGAAATTAAAACTAGCAACGTTACTAATATTTTTTTTGAATCAGCTAAAAGAATTCAAAAAACAATTGAAATTTTCTCAGATGTTCTCTGCCCTGAAACATCAATTGCAGTCTGCAGGGAAATGACAAAAAAATATGAATCAATTTACAGAGGCTCACTTAGGGAAATTTTAAATCTCCTCAAAAGAGATAAGATAAAATTACGAGGGGAATTTGTAATAGTTTTAAATACCTCTAATTCTTTTATCAAAAAAACAAAATTGGATGAAAGTTTTTGTCGGCAATTTCTTGATTATTTATCTCCAACAGATGCATCTAAACTGATATCAAAAATATCTAACCTTCCAAAAAAAGAGGTTTATAAATTCCTACTGGATATATCTAAGAAATAAAAAAAATATTAAAATACAATGGAGTTGGTTGGATGACCGCTAACAATACGTTAGAGGAAAGTCCGGACTTCACAGAGTAGAGTGCCAGGTAACACCTGGGGGGCGTGAGCCTACGGAAAGTGCAACAGAAATTATACCGCCAAGAACTTGGTAAGGGTGAAAAGGTAGGGTAAGAGCCTACCGCGTATTTGGTAACAAATTCGGCAATGTAAACCCCACTTTGAAGCAAAACCAAATAGGAATCTGATAAGGTTACTCGCTTAGGATTCGGGTAGGTTGCTTGAGCTATGCGGTAACGCATTGCCTAGATAGATGGTCATTTAATACAGAATCCGGCTTATAGACCAACTCATTTAATTTTTTTCAAAAAAAGTGTGTAAAAGTGTGCTAAATGTAGTATAAAGTGTGTAGAAAGAAATTTTTTGCATTCATTATGTTTGGATTTACAACAATTTCATTAGACTCAAAGGGTAGGCTAGCTATTCCTGCAAAATATCGTGACCAGTTAATACATCAAAATGAAGTAAGTATTGTTGTAACCAGAGATCCCCAATATCCAGCATTGAAAATTTATCCCGGCTCTATTTGGAATAAAATATCTGAGGAACTTCAATCACTTCAAGGCCTTGATCCAATAGTGAGGAATTTGCAGTGGACAATATTAGGAAATGCAAACGTCAGCTCATTTAATCCAAAAAGTAGAATGTTGATTCTTGTGCCATCTGATTTAAGAGAATATGCAGAAATCAGCAAATCCAAAAAAGTTTCTATAATCGGTATGGGAAATAAATTTGAAGTTTGGAATGAAGAAAATTGGGAAATAAGGCAAACAGGTGGAGCATTATCAACTGAAATACTCGAGGTTGTTTTGCCAGAAAGTTTAAAAACAATATCTTTTTAAGGGGTAGAAAATGAATTGGGAAATTATTGAAGAAAATGCTGGTTTAGCCAAGATCAAAGTTATTGGTGTTGGTGGAGCTGGAGGAAATGCAGTTATCCACATGATTAATCATAACATCCAAGGAGCTGATTTTATTTGTGCAAATACTGATTCGCAAGCCCTGGACAGAGCATCAGGATCTACAATTTTAAAGCTTGGTGATAATGTCACAAGAGGTCTGGGTGCAGGCGCAGATCCCAAAGTAGGAAAAGCTGCAGCAGAAAGAGATAGGGCTGCAATAGAAGAGCTATTATCTGGAGCTGACATGATCTTTATAACTGCTGGAATGGGAGGAGGTACAGGAACTGGTGCAGCTCCAGTCATCGCTGAAATTGCTAAAGAGCTAGGAGCTTTAACAGTAGCTGTTGTTACAAAGCCATTTGATTTTGAGGGTCACAAAAGAAAAGCTGCAGCTGAGCAAGGAATAGCAGAGCTCGTAGAAGAAGTTGATAGTTTGATAACAATTCCGAATCAAAAATTGATGGATATTCTCGGTAAAAGAACATCTATGGAAGATGCATTTGCAAAGGCAGATGATATTCTTAAAGGAGCCGTCCAAGGAATTTCTGACATCATTATGAAACCTGGATATATAAATGTTGATTTTGCTGATGTAAAAACAGTGATGTCAGAGAAAGGCATTGCAATGATGGGTACAGGTCAATCAAGTGCTGACGAAAGAGGTATTGACGCAGCCAGTCAGGCTGTTAGTTCAGAGTTATTAGAAGATATCGAATTAAAAGATGCTCGAGGAATCTTAGTAAATATTACTGCAAAATCACCAACAATGGCAGATTTTGATGAGGTGGATTCTGTTATCAGAGAATTCACAGCAGATGACGCAACAATTATTTACGGAACAGTAATAGAGGATTCAATGGATGAAGATGAGTTGCTTGTTACTGTTGTGGCAACTGGAGTAAACCAAAGAACTGCAACTCTTGCTGTTGATAATTCAAGAAGACCAACTGTTCAACTTAATCCAGTTGGCCTTGAAACACCAGCTTCAAATCAATCAGTTGAGTCAGGTGGCACATCGTCTGCAGAGGATATAGATTTCCTCGATGTGCCAACCTTCATGAGAAAGCAAGTAGATTAAAATATGCTTCATGTTCCAGTTCTGCTGGAAGAATCATTAGATTTTCTATTGCATAATTTATCTGGTTCATATTTAGATCTAACCTTTGGGAGGGGAAGTCACTCTCAAGAAATTTTAAAAAGGTTATCAGCTGATGGATCATTAGATGCTGTTGATAGAGATAAAGATGCAGTTTTATATGGAAAAGAAAACATCAATGATTCTCGCTTTAACATTTACCACTCTAACTATTCTAAAATAGATTCATTGTTTTCAAATAAACAATTTGATGGAATCATATTAGATTTGGGTACTTGTTCTACACATTTAGATGATCCTAATAGAGGTTTCAGCTTTCAAGCTAACGGACTGTTAGATATGAGGATGGACACATCAGCAGGCTTCAGTGCGTCTGAATGGCTTAATAGCGCATCTGAAATAGAGATTAGCGATATTTTATTTAAATACGGAGAAGAAAAAGCATCACGTAAAATTGCCAATGCAATAATAAAATCAAGAGAAATCAAACCTATAGAAACCACAATTGAGCTATCAAATATAATTCTGAGCGTAATTAATAGAACTGGTAAAACTCATCCGGCCACTAAGTCATTTCAAGCCATTAGAATACATGTTAACAATGAGTTATATCATTTGAAAACAGCACTTTCAAAGTTAGAAAAATTTTTGAAATTAGGTGGAATCGTTGTAATTATTTCATTTCATTCTATTGAGGACAGAATTGTTAAGAATTTTTTTAAGCCTGAAATTCAAAATTTTCCAAAGGACATACCAATCAACCCTTCTATAAAAATAACCTACAAATGTATAAAGAAAAAACTAAGGCCATCTATAAATGAGATAAAAACTAACCCTCGTTCAAGAAGTGCAGTAATGAGAGTATTTTCGAGGTTATGAAAAATAATATTTTAATTTTTATTACATTTTTAAATATTTTACTTCTATTTTTTTTGTGTCTCGAGATCGTTAAAATTAGGTGGCAATTTAGTCAAGAGTACGAAAATAATGCTTATCTAAAGGTAGCAAATAATAAGCTGATGGAAATAAATTTTAATTTAAAGACTGAATTCTATCACCTAAGCTCTCCTGCGAAGGTCGAGCGACATGCAAAAGAAATTTTAAATATGGTAGAGATAACCAAAGTAACAACTATTAATTATGAAGAATAATTTTACTGACAGTTGGCGAGCATATTTAATATATTCTTTTCTTGTTATCAGCTTACTAATATTAATATTTAGAATTATTAGTCTCCAATTTTTTGAAGGAGATTTTCTTGCATCGAAAGGTAAAAGCATGCTTCAGATTTCAAGGCCGATTACTGCCATTCGTGGAAGCATACTAGATAGAAATGATTTTCCTCTTGCAATATCGATCAATCAATATGATTTATATGCTTTAAAAAAATTTTCAGAGGAAGATTATAAAAAACTAACAAACCTTCTTTCATTGAAAAAAGATTTCTCCGATATTAAAAAAACTAATAAAAAAACTCTAATATTTTCAAATTTAAACTTTTCTGAATATGAAAATGTAAAAAGCTTAAAAATCTCAGGCATTGAGATTGAATCATTCCAAAAAAGATATTATCCGCTGGGTGAGCAGGCAGCTACCTTGATTGGATTTGCTGGAAAAGACGGATTTGGTTTAGAGGGACTTGAAAATATTTTAAATTCCGAATTGTCTGGAGTTTCTGGTAGGGAGACTATTTATCTAAATGCAAGCAAGAGACCAAAAGTTACTCAAGAAGTTATTCAGGGCCTTGATAAAAAGCTGACCATTGACAGCAGAATTCAGTTTTATGCATACAAGCATCTATCAAATTATATTGAGGCTAATAACGCAAAAGGAGGTAGTGCGATAGTTTTGGATAATATTTCCGGAGAAATTCTTGCAATCGCAAGTTATCCCTCCTATAACCCTAATAGCCCCAATAGAAAAATTAAGAGAAACAGAGCATTAACTGATGCATTTGAACCTGGTTCAATAATAAAACCTATTGCTATAGCTAAGGGTATCGATATGGGGATAATTTCCTCTAATCAGATAATTGATACTAGCCCGGGATTCATAAATTTAAGTGGTAGGGTGGTATCAGATCCAAAAAACTATAAAAACTTAACGGTAAGAGAGGTTATTGCTGAATCAAGCCAAGTTGGAGCTTCTAAGCTCGCGTTGCAGATTGGTATAGATGGATTAATTTCAGGTTATAAAGGATTTGGTCTTTCAAAACCACCAAACATATTTTTTCCTGGGATTGCTTATGGTGTTATTAATTCAAGGGAAAATATTACTGATCATGAAATAGCAAGTATTGGATTTGGATATAGTATGACTGCATCATCTTTGCAATTAGCTCAAGCATATTCAGTTTTTGCTAACAAAGGCTATCTTAAAGATTTCAAACTCTTTATTGATAATTTTGAGTCTACATATCAACAAAAAGTCATAAGTAAAGATACCTCTGATGTCATATTAGATTCACTAAAATTAGTTGTATCTAACGGAACAGGAAGTCTTGCAAAGATTCAAAATTTTGAAGTCGCGGGTAAAACTGGGACCTCTCATAAATCCAGCTCTAAAGGCGGATATGATCAAAGTAAATATATAGCTTCTTTTGCAGGTATAGCACCTTTAGCAACTAAAAGACTTACAATTTTTGTAAGTATTGATGAGCCAGGATTAAACAATTATTCTGGTGGTAGTGTTGCTGCACCATTATTTGCAGCGATATCTCGTGACGTTTTAAATTATTTAAATGAATAAACTCTCTCTGATAAAACCTTTTATAAAGACAAAGAAATTTGAAGATTGTTTAATTTCATCAATCACTGATGATTCTAGAGATGTAAAAAGAAACTCTTTATTTATAGCTAGACAGGGTGAAGGTTCTCATGGGCTGAAGTTCGCAAAACAGGCTATTGAAAATGGAGCATCTTGTATTATCAGTGATCAAAATTTAGAGGATGATCTAGATATACCCTTTTATTTTTTTGAAAAATTAGAAGAAAAAATTATTGAGATCCTCTATAGATTTTATGAACTTAATGAAGATGATTTCATTTTTTATGGCATAACAGGAACTAATGGCAAGACAACAACAGCATTTATGGCTCACAATATATCTCGAGAGCTTCAAAGAAACTCGATTTATATTGGAACCTTAGGAGCAATTGTCAATGATTCTTTTTTTAAAACTAAAGGGAATACAACACCTGGAATATTTGAGATATTTGAAATTTTAAAAGCATGCAACCCAAAAAATAAGACATATATTTTTCTCGAGATCTCATCCCATGCTTTAACGCAAAAAAGGTTAGGCAACCTTCGTTTTAATCAGACCATAATACTTAACATACATTCAGATCACTTGGATTACCATAAAACGCATGAAAATTATATTGATTCTAAATTGTCAATTACAGAGCTTAATAATAAAAATCCTACTATAATTTTTATCGATCATGTGAGTCACTTGATAGAGAATTTATCACCTAATCAAAAAAGACAAATCGAAGTATCAAAACATCTAAGTTCAAATGATCATTCAGCTTTATTGAAGTATTCCTTTGAATATAATTCAGAAGGATTCTCAAAAATTTATTTAAATTTCCCTAATTTAGCTATTGAAGTAAATGTTTCATTATTTTTACAATTTAATATTGACAATTATATTTCAGCATTAGCTTTATTATCAGATAGCATTTCTCTAAATGATATTAATCGTATCAATAAAAGCTCAATAAAACTTCCAGAAGGAAGAGGAGAAATATTAAGATTAAAAGAAGGAAGAATTTTGATTGATTTTGCCCATGACCCCAAATCTTTTAAAAATATTTTATCTGAATTAGGTAAATCTTATGACGAAATTATCCTTGTTTTTGGCTGTGGCGGCGATAGAGACAACTCTAAAAGATCGAAGATGATGACGATAGCTCAAGAGTTTGCGAGTAAAGTAATTTTTACATCTGATAATAATCGTTATGAATCTTTTACCTCAATTTATAAAGATGCATTAAAAGGAAATAATCCTAGTAGAGTTGAAATTATTGAAGATAGGCAAGATGCTATTAAATCAGCTTTAAAATACTTAAATAAAAGAAATATATTGGTAATATTAGGTAAAGGTCATGAAACTTTTATGGAGGTACAAGGAGAAAAAATTCCGTTCAATGATAAGGATTGTGTGCTAAAAATTTTGACCAATGAAGTTGATTAACAATACAAAAGATTTTTTAAATTCATTGGGCCTTGATGGAAATTCATCCTTACCAATCAAAAATTTTCAAATAGATTCTAGAAAAGTTAAAAAAAACTCAGTTTTCTTTGGGCTTACCGGCTCCAATGTTGATGGGAGTATTTATGCATCAGACGCAATTAAAAAAGGAGCATCTCTTGCCATTGTAAAAAAGAAGAAAAATTTTGACTCCATTTACAATTCACCCAAAATTATTGCAGTTGATAGTCCCCAAAAGTGTCTAATTGAAGCTGCCAGGATTGCAATGGGAAGATATGAAGGAAATGTTATTGGAGTAACTGGCAGCAATGGAAAAACAACAACTAAAAACATTTTAAAAAATTGTATTAGTAATAGTTATTCTACTTTTGAAAATTTCAATAATGATATTGGGCTACCTCTTTGTGCTCTAGAGTTGGATGCAAAACGAAACACAGCTATTTTTGAAATGGGCGCAGCTAAATCTGGCGACATAGATTTTTTATCTAAAATTATTAAGCCCAACATAGGTATTATTACTCATATAGGTCATTCACACTTAGAGGGACTGAACTCTGTAAAGGGAGTATTAAGAGTAAAATCTGAACTTATTAAAAATATTAAAAAAGATGGATTAGCTATTGTACCGGATGGTAAGTATCTTAATTATTGGAAAAGAATGCGAAAAGATATTTTATTTCATTCATTTGGTGAGAAATCATCGGCGTCTTATTTTCCTACTCAAATTAGAATGACAAGACATGGCTTATCTTTTTTTATTGAATCCCATCATTTAAAAAAAAGAGTTCGTATAAAAACAAAGCTTATTGGAATGCACAATGTAATGAATATTCTGGCTTCTTTTTCAGCGATGCATGCGTCTAACTTAAATATAGAAAGCTTTTCAGATAATCTAAAAGATCTTGAAAACCATTTTCAGCGCTTACGTCTTAAAAAATGGGTAAAACAATCTAATGTCATTGATGATACTTATAATGCTAATCCTGATTCAATGAAGGCAGCACTTGATGTTTTATGTCTATTTCAAGGGAGAAAGATTGCAATTCTTGGAGATATGTCAGAGCTAGGAAGGTATAGAAAAAAACTTCACGTTGCATTAGGAGATTATGCCAAAATACATGGAATAGATTTTTTACTTGGATACGGAGATTTAATTCGTCACACTACGACTGCATTTGGCGAGAAAGGTTTTTTCTTTTCAAGCAAACTAGAGTTAGTATATTTCTTGAGAAACATTCTTAAAACAAGAGATAATATTTTATTAAAAGGCTCCAGATCAATGAGAATGGAAGAGATTTTAAATCTATGGAAATAATATGATTGAGTTAATTGGTACTTGGCTAATATCATATGATCCTGGATTTGATGTTCTGCGTTATTTGACTGTTAGAACTATTGGAGGAACTTTGTCAGCTCTTTTACTAACGATTTTCCTAGGTCCAATTTTAATTAAATTTTTATCAAGTATTCAATTTGCTCAATCAATAAGAGGAGACGGACCTGAGTCACATCATTTGAAATCTGGGACTCCAACAATGGGAGGCTTGATTATTATTTTCTCTGTAATTATTTCAACATTATTATGGTCAGATTTTAAAAATCCTTATATTTGGGTTCTGATATTCATCACTATATCTTTCGGTATCATAGGTTTTTTTGATGATTGGCTTAAAATTAGAGAGAAAAATTCAAAAGGTTTAAGGGGAAAATATAAGCTAATTTTACAATCAATTTTTGCATCCGTGGCAATGATCTTCATGTTGGAAGTTTCTCCTGACGGATATCAGCAAATTTTTATTATGCCTTTTAATAAAGAATTTATTTTTATTATTTCGCCCATTCTTTTTCTATGTATTAGTATTTTTGTAATTGTTGGTTCTTCAAATGCAGTCAATTTAACAGACGGATTAGATGGCCTAGCGATTTTGCCATCAGTATTAATTGCTGGAGGTCTCGGTTTGATTGCATATGCTTCAGGAAATATTTTAATTGCGAATTATTTGTTTATTCCATTTAATCCTTTAAGTGGGGAGCTTATTGTCTTTTGTGGGGCACTAATTGGCGCTGGCATTGGTTTCTTGTGGTACAACACCTATCCCGCTCAGATTTTTATGGGAGATCTTGGATCACTTACTCTAGGTGCAATCTTAGGCACTTTGGCTGTCTTGATAAGGCATGAGATAGTCTTTGCAATAATGGCTGGTGTTTTTGTTATGGAAACGCTCAGCGTTATTATTCAAGTGGGTTCATATAAGTTGAGGGGTAAAAGAGTTTTTTTAATGGCACCAATCCATCATCATTTCGAATTAAAGGGTTGGGCTGAGCCGAAGGTTATTGTTAGATTTTGGATTATAACTTTTGTGCTCGTTTTATTTGCGCTTGCAACTTTAAAGCTAAGATAGGACTAAATGAAATCTCTTATTTTTGGTTATGGAATTACAGGCCAATCATTCGAAAGATATTTACAAAAAAAGGGCGAAGAATTTGAAATTTATGATTTAAATGCAAAAGGGCCAAACATAATTAATAAACTACCTGATCATAAAAAATTAGATTCCTATAGAATGATCTACCTTAGTCCAGGTATTAACATAAGAAAGATTTATTCCAAAGGAGAATTTAATAATATTCCTCACTTAACTGATTTAGATATTTTTTTTCAAGAAGATAATTCTTTTAAAATTGGAATTACTGGTACAAATGGAAAAAGTACTTGTTGCTTTCATTTGCATCAGTTGCTAGAGGACTCCCAATTAATTGGTAACATTGGTAATCCGGTATTAGATAATATTAATGCATGTTCATATTCGATTATTGAACTTTCAAGCTTTCAACTTGAGAAGCTAAAAAAGATAAATTTAGATTTTGGGGTACTGCTGAATATTGCTCCTGATCATATCGACTATCATGGAAGTTTCGATGAGTATGCAAGGATTAAAAACAGAATTAAAAAATCTAAAATATCAACAAAACAGTCCGATCCAAAAAAACTTTGGTCAATGATTACCGGACGCGAACTAAATGAAGTGAATGATGTTAAATTATTAGATTTGCCACATAGATTGGAATATTTGGTGGCTAAGCGAAATTTGTTATTTATAAACGATTCAAAGGCAACAAACACTAATGCATTGGAATTTGCTTTGAATCAAGTATCAAGTCCTTATGAATTGATCCTATGTGGAGACCCACATAAGGAGCAATACGATTCTTATGAACTTTTAGGGCCAAAAAAAGTTTATATTTTTGGTAATCATGCTAAGGAGATAGATAAGAGAGTTTTACATCCAAAGAAAAAAATATTTCACATGCAAGATCTTTCTTCGGTAATGAACTCAATCAAAAAGCAAGATTATGATTCTCAAACTAATATACTTTTTTCACCTGGTCATCCAAGCGGCAAAGATTATAAAAATTTTGAAGAGCGCGGAAATCATTTTACTCAATTATCGATGAGCTTTTATGATTGATAGAGAAAACATATTTATTGTTTTTCCATATCTTTGTTTATTATTTGTGGGTTTAGTTATGGTCGCATCATCAAGTATTTATGTATCAGAGGATATTTATGGAGTTCCATTTCATTTCGCATCAAGACAAGTAATATTTTTCATAATTGGTCTTATAGCTACCATTATTGCATTGAGCATTCCTTCAAATTTGCTGCTTACATTAGATTGGATCATTCTTCTTGGTTCACTCATGCTGCTTATTGCACTTTTTATTCCTGGTGTTGGCACAGAAGTTAATGGCAGTTTAAGATGGATAAGAATTGGTTCAATTAATATTCAACCCTCTGAAGTAAGCAAGCTGGCTTTAATAATATATATTTCAGGTTATTGTGTAAGAAGGTTAGGCGAGATTAATACCTCGTTAGGTTTTTTTAGACCTTTATTCGTTTTAGCTATTTTTGGATTATTGATTTTGTCTCAACCGGATCTTGGATCTACCCTAGTTATTGGAGCTTTAGTAATTGCAATATTATTTTTTGCCGGAATTTCATTTTCTCAATTTATATTATTAGTTTCACTAATGGGTATCTTGGCAGTTGTTGCCATTTTTTTTGAGCCATATAGATACTTAAGATTCATATCCTTCACTGAACCTTTTGAGGATTTTCGTGGCTCTGGATGGCAATTATCAAATGCCTTGCTAGGTATTGGAAGAGGCGAGTGGTTTGGAATTGGTTTAGGTAATAGCCTTCAAAAAAATTTATACTTGCCTGAGCCCCATACCGATTTCATTTTTGCGGTAATTGTAGAAGAGTTTGGATTGATTGGAGGATTGATAGTAATTTTGTTATTTGCTGCCTTAATTTTTGGTATTATTAAAATATCCATCAAAGCGCTTGAGCTTGGTAGATTGTTTCAAGGATTTCTAGTTTTTGGTGCAGGTATTTTAATTGCGATTCAGGCAGCATTTAACATTGGAGTTAATCTCGGAATTCTTCCAACCAAAGGCTTAACTTTGCCTTTTATAAGTTATGGCGGCACAAGCTTAATTTTATTTATGTTTCTTATGGGCGTAGTGTTAAGAATTAATTTTGAAAATAAGGTAATAAAGTAATGAAATTTTTAATTTCAGCAGCAGGAACAGGTGGTCATGTTTTTCCGGCACTTGAGTTTAGTAGGGAATGCATGAGTAATAGTCATGAAATTATTTGGGTTGGAACAAGAACTGGTATAGAAAATAAAGTAGTTTCTAAGAATATAAATCTCTTAACTATCCCCATGAGAGGATTTAGAGGAAAAAGTTTATCTTTTAAAATTATTTCTTTGATTGGTTTAGCGGCCTCAATTTTTAAATGTATTTTTTATATACAAAAAAATAATATTGATTATGTTGTTTGTTTTGGAGGATATGTTTCATTGCCGGTTGGATTTTCAGCATGGATTTGCAGAAAACCACTTTTCTTGCATGAGCAAAATGCAATTATGGGAAGTTCGAATAGGATATTAAAAAAATTTTCAAAAAAAATTTTTTTAGGTTTTTCAATTAATGAGTCGGTTGTAAAAAAAATGATGCTTGTAGGAAATCCTATAAAAAATTTAAAAATTAGGTCTTTTATAAATCCGCCTCATGATCCTCTAAGGCTATATGTGACAGGTGGAAGCCAGGGTTCAGAATTTATTAATAAAAATGTTCCTGTTGCCTTAAATGCTCTTAATATGCCTCTAGAGGTTAAGCATCAATCTGGAAATAAAAAATCTATAGGAATAAAAGAATCATACTCAGATAATATTTCTGTCGAGGTAAAAGAGTTTTATGATTCGCCTCATGATGCAATTTTATGGTCTGATTTTATCATCTCCAGAGCTGGGGCACTTTCATTGTCAGAGGCTATAAGTTTAAGAAGGGGGTTGGTAATGATTCCATTACCAACTGCAATTGATAATCATCAGCTTTTAAATGCTGTAAATATTTCAAATTTGAATATGGGATTAGTTCATGAGGAGTCTGAATCAATTGAGTCCTTAACAAAAAAAATAAAAAATATTATTGAAAAGAAGCTTTATGTGAAATGGTCAGAGACCCAAAATAATTTAGATCATTTTCAAGCAGCGGGAACAATGTTAAGTTCAATTTTAAAATTCTAGAAAAATATATGACTTCATTAGGATTTCAAAAATTCAAAAACATTCATATGATCGGTATTGGTGGCTCGGGAATGATTGGAGTTGCCACTATTTTGCAAAAACGAGGTTTTAAAGTTACAGGATCAGATCTTGTTCTTACGGATGAGTTAAAGGAGTTAAAAGAACTTGGAGCTAAAGTACAAATTGGTCATGAACCTAGGTTGATTAGGAATGCTGATTTGGTTGTTGCTTCATCTGCAATATCTAAAAGGAATGCAGAGCTTTCATATGCGAATAAAAGTGGATTAACTATTATTCCAAGAGCTGAAATGCTGGGAACTTTAATGAAGCCATATCGAAGCATTGCTATTGCTGGCAGTCATGGAAAGACAACTACAACAAGCATTGTTGCAAGTATATTTAATGCAGCAAATTTAAGTCCGACTTATGTTGTTGGAGGTCAAGTGTTAAGCGTTGGAAGGAGTTCTAATCTTGGCGATGGTGATTATATAATAGTAGAGGCAGATGAAAGTGACGGATCTTTTCTGCATCTTCAACCTGATATTGCTGTTGTTACGAATATAGACAATGACCATTTAGATTTTTATGAATCAAATCAAGAAAAATTAAATCAGTCTTTTGTAAGTTTTGCTGAAAATCTACCTTTTTATGGTTATATTTTACTTAATTTAGACGATCCAAACATTCGTAAAATTTCTAAAGATGTTCATAGAAGGCAAATAACTTATGGTTTTAGTGCAAAAAATAGATTTCAAATAACTGATGTAAAGCTAAAAAACGGCACTCAAAAATTTCGAATATTAGACCATGGTCATAAAAAACGCTATAAATTTTCTACAAATTTAAGTGGCAAACATAATTTGTATAATGTAACTGCAGCTATTTGCGTAGCAATTGAGGAAAATATTTCAATAAAGAATATTTCTGAAGGGCTTAATGATTTTAAAGGTGTTGGCAGGAGATTTGAAATTTCAAATCTTTATATATCTGATCAGCCTAAAATTTTAATAGATGATTATGGTCATCATCCTATTGAAATTTCAGCGACCATTCAAGCAATACGTCAAAAATTTCCGCGTAAGAAAATTTGTATGATTTTTGAGCCACATAGATATACTAGAACTCAACAACTTTTTAACGATTTTGTTCAAGTTCTCTTACAAGTAGACAGTTTGTTACTTTTAGATATATATCCTGCTAGTGAAAAACCAATCAAAGGAATCTCTTCAAAAAAATTAATTTTTGAGATAGCTAAAAAACACACAAATGCCGAATATCTTGGAAAGACAGACCCATTGACTTGGTTGGAGTCAAATTATAAAAATTTTTCAATTTTAATTACACAAGGTGCTGGGAATATATCAAAACTAAATCAAAAGATTAAAAATAAATGGCAATTAGAAAAGTTATAGTTTTGTATGGTGGAGAGTCTTCTGAGCGAAGTGTATCCTTGGAAAGTGGGAAATATGTATTTCAATCAGCTAAAGATTTAGGGTATGAGGCTGAATTAATTGATTATCCGAGTGAGTTTTCACTAGACAAAATTTCGAAAAAGGATTTTATTTTTATTGCACTTCATGGACATGACGGAGAGTCAGGAGATCTCCAAAAATTCTTGCAACAAAATAAAATTCAATATTCTGGTAGTGGCTATGAAGCTTGTCAAAATACATGGAATAAAGATACTTTTAAAAAAATTTTAAGAGAAAATAAAATTCCTACACCAAATTGGATTTCTATTCCCTCCTTGTATGAATACAATAAAGGTCTGGATGATCCAATCTTTGATCAATTTAGACCATTCAATGAAATTTTTTTAAAGCCAGCAGAGGATGGATCAAGCATTGATGTATTTAAACTTTCAACTAATGATGATCTTAAAAAAGCTATTACAAATTCTTTAAATTCTAAAAGACAATTTATATTTGAGGAAAGTATAGACTTTAAAGAACTCACTGTTCCTATTCTTAACGGAAAATGTTTACCTCCAGTTGAGATAATAACAAATGAATCTTTCTATAATTTCAATGCAAAGTATGTGAATGATGATACCCAACTTAATGAATTTATGATTTC
>MDTD01036121.1_pt1 | contig 15654 bp, 9 predicted proteins | sample 811221 | NCBI WGS metagenome assembly MDTD01 (sample SAMN05326646, study PRJNA326480) | marine metagenome | isolation source: seawater | place: Pacific Ocean: South West | collected 2011
CAATTAGAAACTTTAGATTCTATTTTGGGAAGGTTTGGAGTCAATAATTATACTGTTCAAATTAAGTAGATTATGAAAATATTTTTTCTTTTTTTCTTCACTTTATTTGTTGTGTTAAAATCATTTTCGCAGTGTAATACAAATACAACTATTTGTACACCAGGAGTTGCGGGCCCATTTAATTTTATTCCTGCTTCGCCTAACCCTTCTTCATGTCTTGATTTTTTTAATGGAGCAGCTGCTCCTAATTATGCTTACATTATTTTATATATAACAGTAGGAGGTAATTTGAATTTACTTATTGAAGGAGATCAACCTAATGGATTTTTAGATGTTGCTATATTTGATATAACTACAGCTATTGATCCTTGTGCATCACTTGGAATTCCAACAGAGATAGGTTGTAATTATGCTGATAATATGAATGGCTGTAATGAGTTTGGCTCAAATTTTCCATGCACATCTGAAGTTCCTTCACCAGTTGTAAATGCTGGGGATGTACTCATGATATTAGTAGAGGATTGGAGCGATGTTCAAACCACTTTTACTTTGGAGTTAAGTAATGCTCCAGGTAGTGCTCAAACAGGTCCTCCAGATCCAACAATTACTCCTGTTGCTAATGTATGTGTAACCGATGTACCTTTTCAATTAATTGCCGCTGATGGTGGTGGAACTTGGAGTGGTACGGGGGTTAGTGCAACAGGACTTTTTGATCCATCAATTTCTGGACCAGGTACTTTTACTATAGATTATAACATTGGTGTATCACCATGTGATGCTATGGATCAAACTGTAATAACAGTTCTTGATATTTCAGCAAATGCAGGTTTTCCTAATAGAATTTGTTTAGGCTCTAATTTTTTAATTGGTGCTGATCCAGTTTTTAATGTTGAAGGTGCTACTTACTCTTGGGATAATGGTGCCGGAGCTGGTACTATAGATTTAACAGGTGCTATTCAAGATAACGGTCAAGTTTCTGTTAGTCCGATAGTAAGTACTAATTACGAAGTAACAGTTGATAATGGTGGTTGTATTGCTACAGATCAAGTTCTTGTTCAAGTTGATCAACCGCCAACTGCATTAAATCCGAACACTATAAATGTTCAATGTTTTGCAGATATTCCTCCACCTAATCCAGATGTTGTAACAACAGAAGCAGATGATTATACAGCTTCTCCAGTCGTTACTTGGCAAGGTGATATTTCTGATGGTTTATCATGTCCTGAAACTATTTCTCGAACATATAGGGTTACTGACGAGTGTGCTAATCACATAGATGTAGTTCAGACAATAATAATTAATGATGATATATCTCCAGTTTTTGACCCTATTCCTGCTGATACTTCTGTGGAATGTATAGAAGATTTGCCTGTTTTAATGTTAGGCTATACGGATAATTGTGATGGTTTAGGTTCGGTTCTAGGAATAGATGTATCTGATGGAGGTAGTTGTCCAGAGATAATAACACGCACATGGACTTATACAGATGGTTGTGGAAATAATTCAACAACAGCGTCCCAAATAATAACGATAATAGACACACAAGCACCAGTTTTTGATCCTGTTCCATTAGATACTACTGTAGAATGTATAGGTGATGTACCTATAGCCGGTAATTTAGGTTATGTGGATAATTGTGATGGTTTAGGTTCAGTTTTAGGAACAGATGTATCTGATGGAGGTATTTGTCCAGAGATAATAACACGCACATGGACTATTACAGATAATTGTGGGAATAATTCAACAGTATCTCAGACAATAACAGTAATAGATATAACTCCTCCAACAGCATCAAACCCACCAAATGTTTCTGTTCCAGGTTTAATAGATGTTCCACCTGTAGATATATTAGTAGTTAATGATGAGATAGATAATTGTACTATTAATCCAATTGTTACATGGGTTAGTGATGTTTCAGATGGTAATGTTTGTAATGGTGAAATAATAACAAGAACTTATAGTATTGTAGATGATTGTGGAAATGAAAGTTTAGTAACTCAAGAAATAACAATATTAGCGGTATATCCGCCAATAGATGCTGGATTAGATCAATTAGTGTGTGAGGGTGATACAACTGTGATTACAGCTATTAATCCAATGGGTGTTCCTATTGTATGGGATAATGGGCTAGTGGATGGTGCAGATTTTATTCCGGTTGCTAATACAACTTATATTGTTACAGCTGATAACAATGGATGTATAACTACTGATACTATGTCTATTGTAATTGAAGAACTCCCTTTAGTAAGTTTTAGTGCTGATGAATTATCTGGTTGTGCTCCATTGAATGTTACTTTTACCAATAATACTGTTGCTTCAAGTAATTTAGTTAATTGTATATGGAATATAGAAGGAGCAAGTCCTATTTCAGGATGTATTAATGTCAATTATTTATTTAATCTTTCAGGAACATATGATGTTTCTTTAATTACTACAACTGAGAATGGTTGTACCAATTCAGTAACATACTCTGATTATATTTTTGTAGAAGAAGTACCTTCGGCTTCATTTATCCCATCGACCACATCCATTTCTAGCTTTTCTCCAGAAATTAATTTCCAAAATACTTCTCTTGGAGCAGTTAGTTATGATTGGTCTTTTGGTGATGGAGCAAATTCTTCTGAATTTAGTCCATCACACATTTATCCAGAGGTAGAATCGAATTATACTGTGCAGTTGATTGCTAGTTCACTGCTTGGATGTGTTGATACAGCATATGTTGATATTACTATTGAAGAGCCATTAATATATTATGTTCCTAATACATTTACCCCTGATGGGGATCAATATAATCAGACATTTAAACCAATTTTCACTTCAGGTTATGATCCTTATAATTTTACTATATTGATATTTAATAGATGGGGAGAAGTAATATGGGAGTCTCATGATGATAAGATTGGTTGGGATGGTACATATGGAGGTCAAGTTATGGCTGATGGTGTATATAGTTGGAAAATAACATATCAATTGTCTGCAGATGATGAACCCAGAGTTATTTCAGGTCTAGTTAATTTATTAAGATAAATAGAGTATATTAGTTATTATTCAAAACAAAAAAATGAATAGAGTAGTATTTTCTTTAATATTAGTATTTTTTTTATCAAGTTTTTGTTTTTCTTCTTCATTAGATATAGATCCTGTATCAAATTGGACTGAATATAAAACGATAGAAGGTGTTAAAATAGAATATATTTTCAAGGAGTGTAATTCAGAATTAGTTTATAATCAAACTCTTGTTCTATTTCGTTTTACTAATACAACAGACAAATCCTTAAATGTAAATTGGAAATTAAAGATTTATAGAGATGGTACTTGTTATAATTGTAATACATTATATCGACAGGAGTCACTAAAAGAATTACATCTTAATGCAGGAGAAGTTTTTGTAGGAGATTGTTCTTCAAAGATTGATAAGAGAGGTTATATTTTTTCACATTTTAATGTCAAATCACCAGGGATGTCAGATTCAATTTTAACAGACTTTGAATTTTTGGAATTCAATGTTATTAATTTATGATGAAAAGTATAATAAACATATTCACTATAATAATTTTAGCATTTTCTACTTGTGTTTACTCTCAATGTAACGTTAGTATTTCTCCAAATCCAATTACAATAAATTGTGGTTCATTTGTTGAATTAACTGCAATTGGTATGGCAGGATCACCAGTATTATCTACAAGTTTTGATAGTGGTTCAATTGGTGCTGGATGGGCCTCTTCTAGCACAGTATTGTATACAAATCCATGTGGCCCAACTTTAGATGGAACACCTAGTGCTTGGTTTGGTGATGTACCTTTCCCAAGAACTCTAACAACTAATGGTTTTGATGTCAGTTGTGGAGGTCAAGTTTGTTTTGATTTTGATTATGGAGATGATAATCCTTGTGGTGGTTGCGATGATTGTGATGATCCCGATTTAATTGATGAAGGAGTTTATTTTCAATATTCTATTGATGGTGGTGCATCATGGGTTGATATATTTTATTTTCAACCAACAAATAATAGTACTGGTCCTTATTATAATTGGGCTAATTATTGTTATTCTATTCCAGCAGCAGCATGGACTACTAATACAATGTTTCAATGGACTCAACCTAATGCAACAAATACTGAATTTGATCATTGGGGACTTGATAATGTTGAAATCATTCCAAACGATTGTGGTTATTACTATGATTGGCATAATGTTTCAGGAACAAACAATCCAAATTCACAGTTGGTATCTCCTTTAACAGATACATATTATACAGTTACTTATACTGATGGAATCCATTCATGTATAGATAGTGTAGAAGTTATTGTTCAAGAATTACAGATTGATGCTATAACTAGTATGAATAATATTAATTGTAATGATTGTGCAAATTTAGATGTGGTTTTGGTTAATAATAATGCAGGTTCAATAATTGATGATTTTGATCCAGATTTAGATATGACAATGTGGGATATAATTGAATCAGGTACTGTTGGAGGTGGTTGTGGAAGTGTGTCTGGAAACGCATTGTATTTTGATGGTACTGGTGCAGAACGCCATGCAACTACAGCTGCAGTAAATACTACAAATTGTGGAGTGATGAGCTTTTCTTTATTTATGGGTAATTCAAGTACTTTTGCACCTTGTGGAAATTCAGGTATAGGTGAAGATATTGTATTTGAATATTCTACAGATGGGGGATTAACTTATACAGTAATATCAACTTATTTACAGTCCTTATGGGATGCTAATAATAATTGGCAGACAATGGCGGTTTTTCTTCCTCCTCCTGCTCAAACGCTTAGTACAAAGTTTAGATGGAGACAAACCTCCTTTACATCCTGTGTAGGTTGTGATAATTGGAGCCTTGATAATGTTTCTTTTATATGCGCTCCTCCTCCATATGATTATTCATGGACACCTTCATATGGTCTATCAGATACTTTAATTCAAAACCCTGTTGCATGTCCTTTTGTTACTACAAATTATATAGCTTCAATTGTTGATCCTGCTTCTGGTTGTTCGGCAACGGATAGTGTATTAATTGATGTATCTTGCGATTGTACATTTACTAATTTAACAGCTAATTTAAGTGATTGTGAAAATGGAAATTCTTATAGTATTTCAGGTGATATTTCTTATATCGAAAATCCAGTAACTGGAACATTAATTATTGAAGCTACGAATTCTTCAGGTACATATTCTCAAACATTAAATCCTCCTTTTGTAGATGATAATTTATATAACTACACTATCTCAGGTATTGTATCTGATGGTTCACCCGTAGTTATTACAGCATATTTTTCAGATGAGATTACTTGTTCAATAAATACTAATGATGTATCTCCAGTTTTACCTGAGGTTATATCAATTTCAGGAGGTGGTATATATTGTCTTGGAGACTCTATTAACGATATTATGGTTCAAGTTAATGGAAATGGACCATTTACCATTGATTATACTTTAGATGGTATTCCTCAATCTTATACAGATAATGATACTTTATTGAATTTAGGATCAATACCAGGAGTTTATAATATTACAAGTATAGCTGACTCAGGATGTGTTAATATTGCTTTTGGGGTTGACAGTATTATTACTCAGACACTGCCAACAGTTTCAAATGTTTATGGTGGAGATTCTTATTGTATAGGTGATAGTATCAATGATATTTTTGCAGATGTTACAGGAACTGGGCCATGGAATTTAGATTATACGGTAGATGGAGTTCTTTATTCAATTTCTTCTTCTTCATCAACTATAAGTCTAGGTAATATAGAGGGGCAATATATAATGTCTTCAATTACTGATCAAGCTTGTTCTAATGTTTCTGTTGGTTCAAGTTCAATTATTATTAATCCTTTACCTATTGTTGACGCTGGAGTTGACTACACTATATGTATTGGAGATTCAACTGCGTTAAATGCTTCAGGTGCTCAGAATTATGTTTGGAATCATGGTATAATTGATGATATATTATTTGCGCCATTAGCTACTGAAACTTATACTGTTACAGGTACTGATGATAATGGCTGTGTTGATACTTCAGAAGTTACTATTTATGTTGAGCCGTTGCCGGACCCATCTTTTGTTGCGGATTATCTTCAAGGTTGTGTACCTTCAGAAGTTATGTTTACAAACACTACTTCAGGCATTCTACAAGATTGTATATGGAATTTTGGTGAAGGTGCCATAGTTGGTTCATGTGATTCGATCAACTATGTTTTTCACAGTAGTGGTTTACATGATATTACATTAACAACCTCTTCAGTTAATGGTTGTACTAATTCTGTCACATATGATGATTATATTTATATAGAAAATAATCCTGTTGCTTCTTTCACTGCTTCATCATATAGTTTATTAAGTCTAAACACAGAGGTTGAGTTTACTAATTCTTCTCTTGGAGCGGATAATTATCTTTGGGATTTTGGCGATAATACAGATAATATTTCTGATATTAATCCTATTCATACTTTTCCAAATAATGAAAGTGAATCTTTTTTAGTCACCCTTTATGCATATTCTCCAATAGGTTGTGTAGATTCGGTTTCTCAAGTTATATCAATTATTCAGGAAATTATTTTTTATATTCCAAATACATTTACACCTAATGGTGATGAGTTTAATCAAGCATTCAAACCAATTTTTACTGCTGGGATTGATGCTTCAGATTTTGAATTATATATAATAAATCGTTGGGGTCAGACCATATTTGAATCTCGAAATATTAATGTAGGTTGGGATGGTACATATAACGGAAAAATAGTTCAACCAGGCACATATATATGGCATCTTAAATTTAAAGATCGATTGAATGGAGCTAGGTACAATCATTCGGGGCATCTTAATTTAATAAGATAAATAGCGTAATAGATTTTAAAAAATTTTATATAATTCAACTAAAAAATATATGAATAGGTTATTCAAAAGTTGAAGGATTTAGACTACATCCAATAATTTTTTCATAATTTCTATAATCTCCAATCCATACTTGACTAAAACTAATCAAAGGAAAAAACAGTAATAGTATTAATAGAATCTTCATTCTACAATAATAATGAAATTTATATATAACATAATAGAAAAAAGTAAGGTACATAAATATAAAATCAGGGTATAATAATCTGTGAATAATAAAAATTAAAACTATAAGCAACCATTTTTATTTTTTGTAGTATTATTAGTGTAATTTAATTAAGTTTTCAATTATGAGATTTTTTTCACTAGCATTTTTTTTAGCTTCTTTTTTATTATTTCCTATTACCTTGTTTTCTCAATTTGCGATTGATTTTACATCACTTAATAATAATGCAACTTTCAATACCTGTAATGGATTTATAATAGATTCGGGAGGGCAAGGTGGAACAGGTTATAGTAATAATGAGAATATTACAATAACTATTTGTCCTGATACCCCTGGAGATATTATTTCTATAGTATTTAATTTATTTAGTTTAGATCCAACAAATACTGGTACTCAAAATAATCCAAATGTTGATTATATGGCTGTATTTGACGGTAATTCAGTAGCCGCAAATACATTAGGTACATATACAACTAATCAATTACAAGGAGTTGTCATTCAGGCTACAGCATTAAATCCTACAGGTTGCATTACTCTTCAATTTTATTCAAATGGTGTTGGTACAGGTATGTTTACAGCAAGTGCTACTTGTCAAACACCTTGTAATAATCCTCAAGCTGGAGGAATTATTGTTGGTGGTATTACACCCGATAGTATACGTGTTTGTTTAAATCAAAATATAGATTTTCAGGATCAAGGTTCTTTTGCTCAACCAGGATTTAATTTAGTAGATTATAACTGGGATTTTATGGATGGTACAACAGCTAATGGTCAAAATGTAACACACTCATATTCGATACCGGGAGAATATAAAGTACAATTATTTGTAACTGACGATAATGGTTGTAGTAATCCGAATCTAATAGATTTGACAGTATTAGTTGAAACTTTACCTGATTTTTCGACCTTTCCTGGTGATACAACAATCTGTCTTGGAGAATCCTATTCTGTTTCTGCTGACCCAGATTCATATGAGGTTGAATGGACAGGATTCGTAGGTAGTTTAACTATAGATGATGGATGTTTACCCGATACGCTTTTAGGTGTTTCTCAAGATATTCAACTTATGCAAACTGGATTTTATTCCGGAACTACTATTGCTAATGTTAATGATATTCAAGATATATGTCTTGAATTAGAGCATTCATATATGGGAGATTTAGTTATTATGATTGAATGTCCAAATGGTCAAAATGCAATTCTTCATCAACAAGGAGGTGGTGGAACTCAAATAGGTATACCGGTTCAAGCTGACAATGTTGATTGTAGTGACCCTTCAACAATGGGTGTCCCATTTACATACTGTTTTGCACCAGGAGCCACAGAAACATGGGTTGAATGGGTTGCAAATAATCCTTTTACAAATACTATTCCAGGGGGTACCTACGAATCAATAGATCCATTATCTAATTTAGTAGGTTGTCCAACGAATGGTATATGGACTTTGACAGTGATTGATAATTGGGCGTTAGATGATGGTACATTATTTAGTTTTGGTTTAAATTTGGATCCTTCATATTATCCATCGGTTACTAATTTTACTCCAGATATTGGCGCTGGTTTAGATTCTTCGTATTGGTTTAATCCTATTTTCCAAACTTCTTTATCTGCTGATGGTAATGATTTAGTTGTTTTACCAGACACATCAGGCTCTTTCACATATCAATATTTTGTGCATAATGATTTTGGATGTACTCATGACACAAGTTTTGTGTTAACTGTAAATGAAAACCCTGTTCCTTTTGCGGGAAATGATACGACAATTTGTGGTGGTTCAGCAATACAGCTGGATGGTCAGGTTGTTGGAGCAGTATCGGATTGTAATTATATATTAAATCTAGATGATACCTTTGGTGATGGGTGGAATGGTAATACAATTACTATAACAATAAATGGGGTTGCGACAGATTATACAATAGCGACAGGACTCTCTAATAGTATTAATCTTACAGTTCCAGTTGGAGCGACAGTATTTTATACATTTAATGCTATTGGTTCCTTTGTAAATGAATGCTCATTTCAAGTTCTTGATGATAATGGAAATATTATTGTAAGCGAAGGACCAGGTTTAGCAGGAAGTATTAGTGGAAATTGGCTATCAAATTGTTCTCCTGATTTAGTTTATGAATGGGCTCCAACTAATGTATTTAATGATCCTTCAATACTAGACCCAATTGCTAATATCAATTCTCAAGATACATTAACCCTTACAATTTATCCTCAAGGACATCCATTATGTACAAATTCTGATGATATAATAATTTATACCTCGGATGTTCCAAATCCAGGAATAGATTCAACTATTCAAGTTTGTGCTAGTGGACTTCCTGTAGATTTATTTCAATTTTTAGGGCCTAATGCTTCTAGTAATGGTTCTTGGACAAATCCTTTAGGTGTTTCTTTAATAATGCCTTATGATCCTCAGACAATGCCTTTTGGTGATTATATATACGAAGTAGATAGTAATGGTTGTGTTGATCAAGCAATAATAACAGTTACAGAGTTAACTACCATGATTACTGACACCTTAATTAATCAAGTAAGCTGTTATGGATATAATGATGGATCATTTACTATTATAGGTAATAATATTGATAGTTATTCTATTAATGGAGGTACAACAATTTTTTCTGCTAATACATTTACTGTTGATGGATTAACAGCAGGTGTATACAATGTAATTGTATATTCTACTCAGGGATGTAGTGATAATATAGAGATTATAGTTACTGAACCTTCAGAATTAACGGCGACTTATATTCCAACTGCTGCTAGCTGTTATGGTGAGTGTGATGGTTCTGTTATAGTTATTCCTAGCGGAGGTACACCAGGATATTCGTATTCTTGGCTTGGTGGTGTTAATGGAGATCAGTTAGGAAATGGAATAATGCTCTGTGCAGGAGATTACATTATAAATGTTTTAGATTCTAATAATTGTTTGTTTGAATTAAATTATTCAATTACAGAACCTAATAATGTTTTTCCTAGTATTATTGGAGATACATTAAGTGGTTGTTTACCTCATACAGTTAATTTTATTAATACTACACCTTCAACTAATATTTTATCAACTTCAGTTGATTTTGGAGATGGAGTGATTGAGGTTATAAATGGAAATGATGATTTTTCTCATACCTATCAATTTTCAGGTCTATATTCAGTAACAGTTACAATATTAACTGATGACAGTTGTGAATATGTTATATCTTATAATGATTTAGTGCAAGTATATGATTATCCAACTGCTGATTTTATGATTAGCCCAAATAATGTCATTTCATTTAACCCTGTTGTTTCTTTATTTGACCAAAGTTCTGTGGATGTAACTTCTTGGAATTGGGAGATTGATAGTGGAAATCCTAACTCTTCAGTTAATGAGGATGTAAATAATGTTGTTTTTCCATTATTAGAGACTGCTGATTATCCTGTAACTTTAATTGTTTCTAATGCATATGGGTGTAATGATACAGTCACTAAATATGTTTCCGTTGTAGATGATGTTATTATTTATGCTCCTAATACCTTTACACCTGATAATGATGAGTATAATCAAGTGTGGAATATTCATATAATAGGAATTGATGTCTATCAATTTGATTTATATATATATAATCGTTGGGGAGAATTGATTTGGGAAAGTCATGATCCATCAATAGGATGGGATGGTACTTTTAATGGTGGTATTGTTCAAGATGGAATGTATAATTGGGTGATTGATTGTAAAGATTTAGTTAACGATGAAAAATATAGATTTAATGGATATGTTACTATAATAAAGTAATAAATTATCTTTCATTATTTACTCTGTTTTTTTCTTCTTTTTATTTCTTTCCTAATTAGTGATAACTCACGTGTTGTTTGACCGGCAACTGAAGTATTTTCATCTGCTCTTCTTAATAAATAAGGCAAAACCTCTTTAACTGGACCATAGGGTATATATTTTGCTACATTATAACCATTGTGAGATAAATTATAAGAAATGTGGTCAGACATACCTAATAATTGAGCAAAATAAATTCTAGGATCATTTTTTTTAATTTTATAGGCAGACATAAGTTCAGTCAATTTAATTGAGCTTTTTTCATTGTGTGTTCCAACACATACAGCTGTAACATCTATATTTTTTAGTATAATTTCCATAGCTTTATCAAAATGCTCATCACATACTTTTTTGTTTGGTTGAATAGGAGAAGGGTATCCTTTTTTTTCTGCACGTTGTCTTTCTTTTTCCATATATGCTCCACGAACAAGCTTTAATCCTAAGAAATATTTGTTTTTTCTAGCATGTTCTATTTCATTTTTTACAAAAGATAATTTATCATGACGATATAATTGAACCGTATTAAAAATTATAGCACGATTTTTATTATACTTGATACTCATTTCTTTCACTAAGTTGTCTATAGAATTTTGAATCCATGATTCTTCAGCATCTATAAAGACAGGAACATTTGCATTATATGCCGCTTTGCAAATAAGATCTATTCGGGCATTTAATTTTTTGTATTCTTTGTTTATTTCTGAATCAATATTATGTGTTCCATTATTCATTTTTTTAAGTGTACTAAATGAACAAATGCCACTTATTTTAAATACAGCAAAAGGAATATCTTTATTTGATTTCCCTTCATTAATTGTTGCTATAATCTCATTAACAGTATGATTAAAGTCTTCTTCCTTTAATTTACCTTCAATACTATAATCTAGAATTGTTTTTAAGTTATACTTGGATAATTGTTTTGATAACTTTAATGATTCAAAAATAGATTCACCACCACAGAATTGTTTAAATATAGTTCGTTTTATAATCTTTCGAATTGGTAGATTAATCTTAATAGCCATATTAGTTAGCCATTTACCAAAAAGAACAATTTTAGGATTTGCTATTATTTTAAATAGCCAATATGCTCTTTTTAAATCTTTAGATGATTTACTATGAAATGCTATTTTAGTATTTTCGAATGAGATCATATAGCAAATTTAATCGCTTTTAATTATTATATATCTCTCCTTTCCATCTTTTTATTTGGAATGCTTAACAATTGATTATTTTTACTAAAAATTTATTTTTTCATGTATTCTTTAGATGTTGGTAAATATAGTATCGAGATAGGAGATTTGTTAGACTCTTCTTTTGAAAAATTATTATCTCAATATTCTTCCTCTAAAAAAGTAATAATTGTCGATGGAAATACTAATAAATATTGTTTGCATCATTTAATTAAGAAATTTAAATCGCTTAATAAAGCTAAGATTGTTGTTTTACCTGAAGGTGAGAATAATAAGCAAATAACATCCTCTATTTCTGTTTGGGAATCCTTGACAGAATATGGAATAGGTCGACATGATCTGATTATTAATCTTGGAGGAGGAGTAGTAACTGATATGGGGGGGTTTATTGCTTGCTCGTTTAAAAGAGGGTGTGATTTTATTAATATACCAACATCTTTATTAGGTATGGTCGATGCTTCTATTGGAGGTAAGACTGGAGTTAATTTAGGGAAATTTAAGAATCAAATTGGTTTTTTCTCTAATCCAAAAGCTGTTTTTATTGACACTATTTTTTTAGATACTTTACCCGAAAGTGAAATTTATAGTGGCTTAGCAGAAATGATGAAATATGGATTAATATATAATAAAGAGATTTTTAATAGAGTTGTTAAACAATATGATGATTTTCGAAATATTGATCAAATTCTTTTAAAAGATTGTGTTGAGGTTAAAAAGAATATAGTAAACAAAGATTTTTTTGAATCTGGATTAAGAAAAATATTAAATTTTGGTCACACAATAGGTCACGTTATTGAGGGATATTATAATACTACCTTGAATTTATCTCATGGTCATTCTATAGCTATAGGTATGTTAATGGAATCATCTTTTTCAGTTGATTATTCTTCTTTAAGTAAAGATGACTATAAGATTATCAAAAAGGTTATTACTTCAAATTATGAAATGCCATATTTTTCTAATCAAGCAATTAACGATATGGTTCAAATGCTAGAAAATGATAAGAAAAATAAGGAAGGTAAAATACTTACTTGTTTATTAAGAGAAATAGGTTATTGTAATTATGACTTTGAGATCAGTAAAAAAGAATTTATGGAGAAATTTAAATCTTATAAAATAAGTTAAGATTTTAATGTAATTAATTTTTCTTTTATTTTTTCCAAACGTAGAATAACTTCTTGATTTACATTTTTAGTTTCATCTGACGTTATACTAGAATTTGATTTCATTGCTTTTTTTGCGCCATCTAGAGTATATCCTAGAGTTTTTACTAAATGATAAATATCATCAATTTTTAGGATGTCTTTAGGAGTAAATAATCTATTTCCTTTTTTATTTTTTTTAAGTTTTATTGAAGAAAATTCTTTTTCCCAAAACCGTATAAGAGATGTATTGACATTAAACATCTCTGCTACTTCTCCAATAGAATAGTATAGTTTTGTTAATTCTTTTTCTTTTATTCTTTCCAAAAAAATTGATTTAATTATCTAATATACTTAAAATTACAGAAATTTAGTTCTTCTATTGAAGACTTGTTATTTTTTTATCCTTTTGAATAAATTTTAAAGTATTGTTTAATAAAGAAGAAACTATAGAAGAAATAAAATTAGCACGTAGAAGAGAGTGGGTCTTTATAATTTTATCTGGAGTCTTCTTAGGATCTTTAACTCTTTTAAATGTTCTTGGTGTCTCTCGTTTTATCGATCTTTCAGAATATTTTGGAATTGGGTCAAATTCGGATATTCGCTTTATTGTAGCTGTAGGTGTATTACCTTACCCTATAACATTTCTTTGTACAGATATTATTTCTGAAATCTTTGGAAAAAAACGTGCAAATATGCTTGTTTGGGCAGGATTGATTTTAAATCTTTGGGTCATTTTAGTCTTGTGGTTTGGAGGATGGCTGGAAGCACCAGATTCTTTACTCTCTAATGGTAAGCTACCAATTGATATTATTGATGGTCAGGTTGTTGTGCCTCATGGATATTCTTTTTATGAAATACGTACATTGACATTTGGTGCTACTTTTGCATCTATGATAGCATATATAATTGCTCAATTTGTAGACGTTAGAATTTTTCATTATTTTAAAAAAAAAACACGGGGACGTTTTCTTTGGTTACGTAATAATGTTTCAACAATAACTAGTCAGATGATTGATTCTATCGCTGTTATTTTAGTAACACATTATTATGCAGATGGTATACCAATAAAATCTGGTGAAGATGTTTATTCTGTTTTAATTATGTTTATTCTTAGCAGTTATTTGTTTAAGTTATTTTTTGCAATAATTGATACTATACCTATATATATAGCCGTAAAGTATATTAGGAGATTTTTAAAGATAGATGATGAATTACCTTTTTGAAAAACGATATTTTAAGTGCCAGATTAAATATATTATACCAATCATTGCCATTATACTCCCTGCAATAAAAGAATATTTAGTTGTATATAGCGTGTTATCATAAGTAAATATTGTTGATGCAGAGCCAAACATAATACCTAGTTCTAGTGCAATGAATAATGTGCTAGCACCAATTCCTCTTCTTTGTTTATGAGATAAGTCTGCTGTCCAAGCCATTAGTGTAGGACTTGAAATACCTGTACTTATACCAAACAGAATAGCACCAATTGTATAAAGTTTCCATTCGCTTGAAAATGTAACTAACATCATACTTATAGACATAATAAATAGTCCAAAAATTAGTGTTTTTTGCCTACCTATTCTATCTGAAAGTCCACTGACTAATATTCGAATAAATATAGTTGAAAATGCATAGAAGCCAAGAAACCAACCTTTATTTTCTATATTAAAAAAGTCAGACATATCTGGTGTTATTGTAAGTACAATACCTGATGAGAAAGTAGAAAGAAACATAACTATTGCTGCAGGTAAGACACTTGGTTCAATTATATCGTTCCAATTTATTTTTAAAAGTTTCCATCTAAACTTTACTTTATTTTGTAGAGTTTCTTTTAAACATAAAATTAAAATCAATGAAATTAAACCTAAAATAGAGGCAGTAATAAATAAATTTGTCATACCTAATTCTTTACGAATAATTGATCCTATTGCTTGACCACCGCCAAAGCCAATTGAAATAAATACTCCCCAAATTCCCATTCCAGCACCTCTTTTATTTTCTGGCAATATATCTGTAACTAGAGCTGTTGCACCTGTTGGAAGAAAACCAGCACTAAATCCATGCATTAGCCTTAATGTTAGGAATAAACTCACAGATGTGAATAAAGGATATAGTAATGATATTATTATTGCGACGCCTATTCCTATATACATAACTTTTTTTCTACCTATTGTATCTGATAATTTACCTGAAAAAGGTCTTGATATTAATGCTGATATTGTAAATATGGAAATGATTAGTCCTTTTTGATCAGCTCCTCCCATCTTTGTAATAAATTCATTTAATTCAGGTAGAATTAAATTAAAACTCATCATAAAGAATAAGAGTCCAAATGATATAATCCAGAAATTTTTGGAATAATTTAACATTATTTTACAAAAGTACTCCTATATTGTGTTTAATACAATATAATTTTTAGTATGATTAAAA
>MDTD01179054.1_pt1 | contig 15652 bp, 15 predicted proteins | sample 811221 | NCBI WGS metagenome assembly MDTD01 (sample SAMN05326646, study PRJNA326480) | marine metagenome | isolation source: seawater | place: Pacific Ocean: South West | collected 2011
GAACTCTATACTCTTTCATTACTGATTGCAAAACTTCGCGGATTATTTTGTTGTCAGATTTTTTAATTTCTCTAATTAACCAACCATAACTTGGTTTCATTTTTTAATTAATTTTGCTTTAAGATAGTACATATTAATTATTCAACTTAACTGATTTGGAACATATTAAATTTAGTGATGAATATTTTATGCAAAGATCAGTTGATGTTGCCAAAAAAGGTATTGGAACAACGTACCCCAATCCCTGTGTTGGTTGTATCATAGTTCATAAAAATAAAGTTATTTCTGAAGCTTACTCCAGTCCACATGGCTGTAGTCACGCAGAAATTAACGCCATCAACAAGATTAAAGACAAAAATATTTTTAAAGATTGTTCAATGTACGTAACACTTGAACCATGCAGTCATTATGGAAAAACTCCTCCATGTGCGAAAGAAATTTCAAAATACAAATTTAAAAGGGTTATTGTTGGTACAATTGACTCAAGCAATAAAGTTAATGGTAATGGAGTAAAAATGATGAAAGATAATTTTATTGATGTTAAAGTCTCTGTTTTAGAAGATGAATGTAGAAAACTGCACAGAAACTTTCTCACATTTCACACAAAAAAAAGACCTTACATAATATTGAAATGGGCTGAATCAAGCGATGGATTCATTAGTCCTGAACAAAAAAAAAATAACGAACCATTCTGGATAAGCTGCAAAAGAAGCAGAATTTTGGTGCATAAGTGGAGATCAATTGAAAATTCAATCTTGGTTGGATATAATACTGTAATTAGTGACAATCCTAGTTTAACTGCAAGAGATTTTGGTAGGAAAAATCCTAAAAGAATTGTTTTAGATCCAAAAAATACATTAAATCATAAATATAATGTCTTTAACTCTGACTCTGAAACTTACAAAATTCCAAAAAAAAATAATACAAAGAAATATTTCGATGATATAATAGATTTTATGTTTGAAAATGAAATTCAATCTGTTATCGTAGAGGGAGGCAAGAAGACACTCGATCTATTTATTGAAAACAATATTTGGGATGAAGCGAGGGTGTTTGTAGGTCCTATTAAACTTAAAAAAGGTACCAAAAGCCCTAAAATTAATGGCAAAACAATAAGCCAGAACAGAGTTGATTCAGACATGTTAAAAATTATTCTAAAAAATTAATTGATTCAATTATAGGCTGTGGACATCTAATTGGTTTACTATTTGATGATTTAATGAAAATTAGTTTAGTGTAACCAAGAGTTATTACATTCTCATTCTTCAATATTTTATAATCAAACTCAATTGTGTATGATGGTTTTTTTACAAGCTTTGTAATTAAAACCAATTCATCATCAAATTGAGCAGAGTTTCTAAAATTTATTTTTAATTCAATTACAGGAAGTAAGATCCCTTGTTTTTCCATTTCCTTATAGGAAAATCCTAATTTTTTTAGCCATGAAATTCTGCCCATTTCAAAATACTTAACATAATTGCCGTGATAAACAAAAGACATTTGATCTGTTTCACTATATCTTACCTTAATTTTTAGCTTATTTTCAGACTTCAAATAGTTATAAATTGCTATTAATGTATTAGTTATAATATCTAAAAAAAAAAATTAAAATTCAATAGCAAAATCATTTTTTTTTTATAAAAATTTGTACATATTTGTTTATAGTTATTAATCTATAAAGTTTTCTGACTTTATTGCATAAATAAAACCAAAAATATTTTTTTTAAATGATATCAGCTGAATCTGTATGGAACAATTGTTTAAAATTTGTTAAAGACAACATACAGGTTCAAGCATATAAAACTTGGTTTGAACCAATAAAACCAATAAAGCTTGAAGATGGTGTGCTTAATATTCAAGTTCCTAGCAAGTTTTTCTATGAGTGGTTAGAAGAACATTATATTAAATTACTCAAACTTGCTTTAACCAAAGAGCTTGGTGATGGTGCTAGACTTGTTTACATCATAAAAATGGAGAATACATTCGGAAATCTTAAACCATTTACCGAAAAAATTCCGAGTCAATACAAAGGCAACATACCATCACAAAAAGTTGATATTCCTCTAACTAACTTAAATACCCAGTTAAGAAATCCTTTCGTTATCCCTGGGATTAAAAATTTAAAAATTGAGTCGCAACTCAATGCCAACTACAATTTTGATAATTTTTTGGAGGGTGATGCAAATAGACTTGCGAGGTCAGCTGGACTTGCAGTATCCAATAAACCGGGCGGAACATCGTTCAATCCCTTACTAATTTTTGGTGGTGTAGGTTTAGGAAAAACTCATCTTGTTCATGCCATTGGAGTTAATGTTAAAGATAAATTTCCTGAAAAAACTGTTCTATATATTTCTGCTGAAAAGTTTACCCAGCAATACATAGATTCTGTCAAAAAAAATAGTAGAAATGATTTTATACATTTTTATCAAATTATAGATGTTTTAATTATAGATGATGTTCAATTTTTGTCTGGTAAGACTGGAACTCAAGATGTATTTTTCCACATCTTTAACCATTTACATCAAAATGGCAAACAAGTCGTACTGACTTCAGACAAAGCCCCAGTTGACATGCAAGATATTGAACAAAGATTATTATCTCGATTTAAGTGGGGGCTCTCAGCAGAACTTCAACAGCCTAACTATGAAACTAGGATATCCATTTTGAAAAATAAACTTTTCAGAGATGGAGTGACAATCTCAGAAGAAATAATAGATTATGTAGCAAAAAATATTAAAACTAATATTAGAGAGTTAGAGGGTGCCATTATTTCCTTAATTGCTCAATCATCCTTTAACAGAAAAGAAATAACATTAGAACTTGCAAAAAGTGTAGTAGATAAATTTGTAAAAAATACCAAACGTGAAGTTTCTATAGACTACATCCAAAAAATTGTTTCTGAATATTTTCAAATGGATGTCTCTACTTTACAATCCAAAACTAGAAAAAGACACATTGTCCAGGCAAGACAACTTGCTATGTTTTTCGCCAAAAAATATACAAAAGCATCACTTGCAAGTATAGGTTCTCAAATTGGTCATCGTGACCATGCAACAGTGTTACATGCTTGCAAAACTGTCGACAATTTGTCATTTACTGACAAACAATTTCGAAAATACGTTGAAGATTTATCAAAAAAATTCACAGTTTAAATTAAATTTTTGTGACCAAAGGTAAACTCTATATCATACCAAATTACTTGGGTGAAAATAGTTTGTTTGATTTTGACAATGGAACCAAAAGTAAGATTAATGAAATCAATAATTTTATTTTTGAAAATGAAAAAAATGGAAGAGCATTTATTAATAGAATTAATCCTAAGAAAGATCAATCTATTCTAAATATAAAATTATTAAACAAATTCACCGAATTTCAATTAATTTATGAAATGGTTAAACCCTGTCTTGAAGGGAATGATGTTGCGTTAATTTCAGATGCAGGATGTGCTTGTGTCGCAGATCCAGGAAAAGATTTAGTTATGGTTTGCCACAACAATAAAATTAAGGTAAAACCTTTGGTAGGACCCTCATCAATTTTGCTTGCTCTCATGGCATCTGGCCTTGATGGACAAAATTTTGAATTTGTTGGATACTTACCAATTAAAACTCCTCAAAAAAAAAAATTTATAAAAGATATTGAAATAAAATCACGAAAAACAACACAAATATTTATTGAAACTCCCTACCGTAATAATAAGTTAATTAACAACTTGACATCACATTTAAAACCTAGTACAGTTTTATGTGTCGCATCTGAGCTTAGCCTTAAAAACGAGTCGGTTGTAACTGATACAATTGAAAATTGGAGGAAAAAAAAAATCGATTTAAATAAAAAGCCTTCAATTTTTCTAATTCAATCTAAATAGATGGCTTCTGTACGGCTTTTACAGAGGAGACATTGTAATTTTTAAATGTATTCATATACTTTGAAATGGATGTACCAAAAGCATCTCTGAGATTATTTTTACCAGCTGATCTTAAGTATTTTTTTACGTTTCCTGGTCCAGATAGATGTGCTGCTGCCAGAATTCCTGACTCAGTAATTTCAGTACCATTTATAACAGTACCAACAAACCAATTAATGTCTTTTCTTAAAATCCATTTGTTTCTTTGACAATTGATAAGAAATATTCTTTCTTGAAGTTCAGGATCTTTTAAAAATTCACGGGCATTTTTGAGTTTATAAATTTTAAGAGTATTTAGATTAAACTGATATTTACCCATAAAACCAAACTTATTGATCGATTTAAAAGAACCTGATGATTCTTTGAAGGCCAAGAATTCTTTGAAGCCATTAAAATCATTTTCTAAATAAAGTATGTTATTATTTACAATTTCTTTGACTGCTACTGTATGATTAATGAAAAGCGTTGATTTACGACTCTCAATTTTAACAGGGGAATACAAATTGTTAAAAAAGAAAAACGTGATAAACCAGTTATATGTGACAAAAATTTTAAACATAATAGCTTAAAAATTTCCGCAAACATACATAAAATTTTAATTATCTGGTTTTCAGATGTTTATCTTTTTATTTTATTTTTTCTAAGCCAATTTGTGTATTGTCTTTTGTTTCTATTATGCTGGAAAAGATTTTTAGCAAAAATGTGATAACCAGGCCTTGATACATCAGCAACAAAAAACAGATATTCGTGATTTTCTAGATTTAAAACTGATTCAATTGAGCTCAAATCCGGCATGTATATTGGTCCAGGGGGTAATCCTTTGTATTTGTATGTATTGTAGGGAGAATCTATTTTTAGATCTTTATATAACACCCTTCTAATTTTTTTATCAAAACCATTTTTCTGTTTAATTGTATAAACTACAGTCGGATCTGCTTGCAATTTCATTTTTTTTTCAAGTCTATTAAAATAAACACCTGAAATAGTTGGTCTTTCATCTACTTTTGGTGTTTCTCTTTGAACTATTGAAGCTAATATAGAAACGTCTATTGGACTTAAGTTTAATGATTTAGCTTTCCTTATCTTTTCAGGTGTCCAATATGACATAAAATACTTTAACATTCTATTTCTAAAATCATGAGGTGTTGAATTCCAATAGAATTCGTAAGTATTGGGGAGAAAAATACTAAATACGGACTCTTTGGTGAGTTGATTATCTGTAAGAAAATCTGATTCCAAAAATGATTTCATGAGACTAATACTATCAGGTTCAATCAGCTTTGAAATTTTTGATGCTAAATTCTCTAACCTTTCCAAATTATTAAAAGTTACATTAATTGGAATATTTTCAAACCTCAAAGAATGTATAATTTCTGAATTAGAAAATCCTCTTTTTATAAGATACTTCCCAGGCTTTACATTATTAATAAAATTTTTTTTCGTAGAAGCTTTAAAAAAACTTAGAGAATCATTCAAGTAAGGTTTAATAATTTTTTTTATTCCATTAAAATGCGTGCCAGTAGGTACGTATAAATGAATTTCGTTCTGATTAAAGCTGGTGTTAGCATAATGAAAAGTCTTATAATAATCATATATAAAAACAGATGCAATCAAAATCAGAACTGAAATTAAAATGATAATGTTACGAACAGAAGACTTTTTCATTTATAATTAATTTCTCCAGAATAAACCTTTTTGGCCTCACCTACTAAAAAAATTTGGTTGTAAATATTATTGTACTTTTTAAATTTAACACTCAATTTTCCACCAATGGAAATTATTTCTATTTTTTCCGATGTCGTTTTATTTAAAAAATGCATGGCAATTGCAACTGCAGTAGCACCAGTTCCACAGGATAGTGTTTCATTTTCGACTCCTCTTTCATAAGTTCTTATTTTAAATTCTTTATTGGAAACAATTTCTACAAAATTTACATTGATACCATCTTTCTTGAAATACTCACTGTTTCTTATTTCTTGTCCAATTTTTAACACATTCATCTTTTCGACATTATCAACAATTTTAATATAATGTGGAGAGCCTGAATCGAGAATTATATCATTTTCATGGCATTCTATTTTTTCTATGTCATTCATAGACAAATGGACAATATCATCGTCTATAATACAGTGATGCACTCCATCATTGGCTTTGAAATTAGTTCTATTTTTTATCAGGCCCTGATCAAATGCAAATTTAGCACAACACCTGGCTCCGTTTCCGCAAAGTGAGCCCAGTTTTCCATCAGAATTGAAATACAACATTTCAAAATCATGACTTTCACAATTTTCAACAAAAATTACACCATCAGCTCCGACATTAAATTTCCTGGAACAAAGTTTTTTGATAAAATCTTGTTCTTTAGGCATATCATTAGAGAAATTATTAAAAATGATAAAATCATTTCCATTGGCTTGATATTTGCTGAATTTAAGTTTCATTTATAGTTACAATAATAACACATAAAATTATATGATGTTAAAATGAAGTTAAATTATATTTAGTGTTATTTAAAAAATTTAATTTTATGAAAAAATTACACATGAAAAAATTACTGTATACAATTATAATTTCAGTTGTTGGTGGATTTGTTGCAATTTTTATTCATAATTCAACTTATGATCATTCTGACGTCAATGAGAGTAACTCTGACGAAAGTAAATTGGTTAACATTTCATACAATCAACAACCTCAAAGTCGATTAAATCAAAATATAGATTTTACTATTGCTGCTGAAAAAACTATAAACTCTGTAGTTCATGTCAAAAACACAAGTGTTTCCAAAGGAACATCATCGATTTGGGACTATTTCAATAACAATGACAGAGGAAGAACTAGAATCGGGATGGGTTCAGGAGTCATAGTTTCTAAAGACGGTTACATAATTACCAATTTCCATGTAATTGAAGATGCATCAACAATTGAAGTTACAACAAATAACAACAGAACATACAAAACTGACTTAATTGGCCAAGATGAGGTTGCGGATATTGCTGTTCTAAAAATTAATAGTGAAGATACTTTTCCCTACATAAGATTTGCCGATTCTGATCAAACTAAAATTGGTGAATGGGTCCTAGCTGTCGGAAACCCATACAATCTTACTTCAACCGTCACTGCAGGAATTATTAGTGCCAAGTCACGTGATCTTAATGATTATGACTCTAAGAATCAATCATTTATTCAAACTGATGCTGCAGTTAATTCAGGTAACAGCGGTGGAGCATTAGTCAATACTAATGGAGATTTAATTGGAATCAACACGGCAATAACAAGCGGAACAGGTGGTTTTGTTGGATACTCGTTTGCAGTTCCCAGCAACGTTGCAAGGAAAATATTTGAGGATATTATTGAATTTGGTAACGTACAAAAAGGTCTATTGGGTGTAACTGGCTTTGGGCTTAATTCAAGAACTGCCAATGATCTAGAAATTTCTTACACTGAAGGGTTTTACGTGAGTGATATTGAGCCAACAATGGGTGCAGCAATTGCAGGAGTTGAAAAAGGGGATGTGATTATTAGTTTAGATGGTCTAAAAATAGCCAAATTTTCTGATCTTTCAGGATATTTAAGCACCAAAAGACCTGGAGATGTTGTTTCCGTAGGATTAATGAGAAAGAACAACAAGTTGAATCTCAATGTTAAGCTTGAAAAAAATGAAAATGTAGACTTTTACGGAATGCAACTAAAAAATATGTCAAATGATGAACTCAGTGAGATGGGAATTGAAAATGGAATTAGAGTTTTGAATCACAGAAATAATACCTTATATAGAATGGGAATAACTCCTGGATATATTTTAATTGAAATAAATGGTGAAGAAATTTCAAACACTAGTGATTTGTCAAGTTTTGATGGTGATATAAAAATCAATCAAATGACATTTATAAGTCCTGATGGGGAAAAGGAAAGATTAATCTTTGAGTAAAAATGCTAAGGATTGATATATTAAGCGTTCGACCTGATCTTATAAGAAGTCCATTTGAGGGATCAATTGTCAAAAAAGCAATTGATAAAAATTACATCGAAATAATATTTCACGACTTAAAAGATTATTCAAACCACAAAAGAAAACAGGTCGATGATTATCAATATGGTGGAGGATCTGGAATGGTTTTGATGATTGAGCCGATAAAAAACTGCATAGATTTTCTAAGTAGGCAAAGAAATTATGATGAGATAATATACATGACTCCCGATGCCAAAATTTTGGATCAGAAAACTTCTAATCGATTGTCTACACTTGAAAACCTAATCATTTTGTGTGGTCACTACAAAGGCGTTGATCAAAGAGTCCGTGATATGCTGGTAACTATGGAAATTTCGATTGGGGATTATGTACTTTCTGGTGGTGAACTCCCTGCTGCTGTATTGTGTGACTCTCTGGCTAGGCTTGTTCCTGGAGCAATTGGAGATAGTACATCTGCACTTACCGATTCATTTCAAGATAATTTATTAGCACCTCCGGTATATACAAGGCCAGCAAACTTTGAAAATCTCAAGGTACCTAGTGTATTGCTTACTGGAAATAAAAAAGAAATCGAAAACTGGAGAGAAAATAAATCGATTGAAAGAACTAAACAAATTAAACCTGGTATTATTAAATAGTTTTTTTTGATAAAAAAAAATAGTAATTTCGCATTCCAAATTATTCAACCGCTGACGATAATCGTGAATGTTGTGTAACTATAATTAAAATCTTTTCATTAATGGAATCTTTAGTAAAATTCGTACAAGATGAATTTGTTACAAAAAAAGATCTACCTAATTTCAACACCGGGGATACGATAACAGTTTTCTACGAAATACGTGAGGGGGATAAAGTAAGAACCCAGTTTTTTAAAGGTGTCGTCATTCAAATTAAAGGTACTGGTCTTACTAAAACCTTCACAATCAGGAAAATGTCTGGTACAGTTGGAATTGAAAGAATCTTTCCTATGAATTTACCTACAATACAAAAAATTGAGGTCAACAAAAAAGGAAAAGTCCGACGATCCAGAATATACTATTTTAGAAAATTAAGAGGAAAAAAGGCCAGAATCAAGGAGATCAAAGACTAATTCTTTATTTGTGATGAAAAAAATTCATGTTAAAAATCCAGTTGTAGAACTTGATGGTGATGAAATGACAAGAATAATATGGAGTTTCATCAAATCAAAATTAATTTTGCCCTATTTAAAGCTGGACATCAAATATTTTGATTTGAGTATTAAAAATCGAGACTTTACAGACGATAAAGTGACGGTTGATTCAGCTGAAGCTATAAAAAAATACAATGTAGGCATCAAATGCGCTACAATTACTCCCGATGAGGACCGTGTCAAAGAATTTACTTTGAAAAAAATGTGGAAATCTCCAAACGGTACAATACGAAATATTGTTGGAGGAACTGTTTTTCGTGAACCTATAATTATGAAAAATGTTCCCAGGTATGTTCAAGGCTGGGAAAAACCGATTTGTATTGGAAGACATGCGTTTGGAGATCAGTACAAAGCCACTGATATTGTAACACATGGCAGAGGAAAATTAACTATGACTTTCACACCTCACAATGGTGACTCTACAAAAACTTGGGATGTCTATAATTTCGAAGAAGATGGAATTGCCATGAGTATGTATAATATTGATTCCTCCATATTTGGATTTGCACGATCATGCATGAATCAAGCTCTAACAAAAAAATGGCCACTTTATTTGTCAACAAAGAATACAATTCTCAAGGCATACGATGGTCGATTCAAAGATATTTTTTACGAAGTTTATGTAACAGAGTTTAAGGAAAAGTTTGAAAAAATTGGTATCACATACGAACATAGATTAATTGATGATATGGTGGCAGCCGCAATGAAATGGAAGGGAGGCTTTGTTTGGGCATGTAAAAATTATGATGGTGATGTTCAGTCAGATACAGTTGCTCAGGGATTTGGCTCTCTTGGTTTAATGACATCAACCTTGGTTACCCCTGATGGGAAAACAATGGAAGCTGAGGCAGCTCACGGAACTGTTACCAGACACTACAGAGAACACAAAAAAGGGAAGGAAACATCAACCAACCCGATCGCCTCAATTTTTGCATGGACAAGAGGACTATCTCACAGAGGTAAGTTAGATAAAAATAAAGATTTAATCAATTTTTGTAATACTTTAGAAAATATTTGTATTAAAACTGTTGAGAGTGGTAATATGACCAAAGACTTAGCACTTTTAATTCACGGAAAGGAAATGAAAAGATCTGATTTCATGAATACGCAAGAGTTTTTAGATACAATTAAAAAAAACTTAGAATTAAAATTAAAAAGTTAAATTAACCCACGCGTTTACCCAGAGACTAGACCTAAAGTTTTAAATGAAATTAATTTGAAATTCAAAAAAGCAATATTTTTTTGTCTTCTCCCTTTTTTATCTTTTCCCCAAAATACATATACCCTTAGCGGTTATGTCATGGATGTAGCTAGTAATGAGTTAATTATTGGTTCTAACATTTTTGTTGACGAAATTGGGGCAGGAGCTGTATCAAACTCATACGGTTTTTATTCAATCACACTACCCGAAAATAAATATGTAATTTCTATCAGCTCAGTTGGATACAAAACTGAAAAAATTGAACTGGAAATAAATAAAAATATTTCAAAAAATTTTTATTTAGAACAAAAAGTTGAAAATCTAAATGAAGTTATTGTTATTAATGATATTGAAGATTTAGATATTTCAAAGCCTATAATGAGCTTGAACACATTAAGTAGTGAAACGATTAAAGAGACCCCTGTATTATTTGGTGAATCTGATCTTTTAAAGACTATCACATTATTACCTGGAATTTCAAACGCTGGTGAAGGTACAGGAGGATTTAATGTAAGAGGGGGAGCTGGAGATCAAAATTTAATTTTATTCGATGAAGCCATCATTTATAATTCTTCACATTTGTTCGGATTATTTTCAATTTTCAATTCTGATGCAATTAAAGAAATAAAACTTTATAAAGGCGGAATACCATCTTACTATGGTGGAAGACTTTCGTCAGTACTTGATGTATATCAAAAGGACGGAAACAATAAAGAACATGAGCTAAATGGTGGAATTGGAGTGATTTCTAGTCGTATATTGGCTGAAGGTCCTTTGGAAAAAGAAAAAGGCTCTTATTTAATAGCGACCAGAGGTTCTTATGCTCACTTATTTTTAAAATTTACTGACATAGAAAACTCTGCTTACTTTTTTGACGTAAATACCAAAATGAATTATAAAATCGATAGCTCAAACACAATTTTTCTTTCTGGTTATTTTGGAAGAGATAAATTTAAACTTAGCAATACTTTCTCAAATATTTATGGAAATTCTACTTTCAATTTGAGATGGAACCATCTAGTTAACGACAAAACCTTTTCAAATACATCACTTATCTTCAGCGACTATTATTATGGCCTTACCCTCGATTTTATTGGATTTAAATGGAATTCAGGGATAAAAAATTTCAATTTTAAATTTGATTTGAAAAACTATTTTTCTAATAAAACTCAATTTAATTATGGAATAAATAGTATCTATTATGAATTCAACCCGGGTGAAATTAATCCTTTAAACAACTCCGGCATTAATTTTGAAATTTTTGACAAAAAATATGCTTTAGAGAATGCATTATATTTCGATGTTTTAAGTAAGGTTTCAAAAAAAATATCTCTTAGATATGGATTACGGATAAATCAATTTCTTAGATTTAGACAAAACGGTTTGAATACGTACTTAAACAACGACCCTGTGGAGTTTGACAAATCTTTGGGAATCTACAGAGAAGCTGAGGCAATTGGTAATTTTAATGATACAAATGATTCATCATTAATTAAATCGTATTATAATTTGGAACCAAGGTTAAATGTTTCATATCTTTTTAATAAGAGTTCAATTAAAGCAAGTTATAATAGGTTAAACCAATACATACACCTAATTTCTAACACTAATGCCCCAACTCCTTTGGATGTTTGGGCACCTAGTGGCCCCTATTTGAAACCCCAAAAACTTGATCAATGGGCCATTGGATACCAAAAAAAATCTAATAAAAATCAAACTTTTGAAACCGAAATTTATTACAAAAAAATCAAAAACAGACTTGACTACATAGATGGCGCTGATTTGATTGCTAATAAATCTGTAGAAAGAATTCTTTTACCGGGCCTATCTAGAGCTTACGGCTTTGAGTTGTTTTACAGGAAGAATGGTTCAAAACATAACTATTGGATTGCATACACATTGTCAAAATCTGAGCAAAAAACTACGGGAAAAAACAGCTATGAAACAGGGATTAACTCGGGAAGATGGTATAACACTGGGCATGACAAAACACATGACCTTAGTTTTGTTTCTTCTTTTAAGATAAATAATAAGCTTACATTAAATACCAATTTTATTTTTCAAACTGGACAACCTACAAACTATCCTATTGGACAATATCAATATATGGATCTCATCGTACCTAATTATGGTGAAAGGAATTCTAAAAGGCTTCCCAACTACCATCGATTAGATCTTTCTATAAAACTAATTCCTGAGAAAGAAAAAAAATATGAGCGAGAATGGGTCTTTGGAATTTATAATATTTATAATAGAGATAATGCCAACTCTTTGTTTTTTAGAGAAAACCCAGACACTCTAAAAAATGAAGCCGTCCAACTCTCAATTTTTGGGGTTGTTCCAAGTATAACATATAATTTTAAATTTTAATAATGAAAAAAAAATTCTTAATGATTTTTCTTTTACTACAAAGTTGTGAGAAAGTTGTAGATATAGAAACATCATTTAGTGACGAAAGACTTGTTATAGATGCTGAATTAAAAAAAAATATTAATAAAAATATTATTGAAGCTAGAGTGATTTTATCGAAAACATCACCATATTTTTCTGAAGAAATAGACTTCATTAATGATGCTTTGGTTCAAATAAGCATCCAGGGTAAAACTATAAAATTAGATTTTGATAAAGAGAAAAATTATTTTTTTTCTGAAATTAATGTTATAGATTACGATAATGATTATACACTGTATGTAAAACATAAAGAACAAGTTTATTTATCACTTCAAAAACTACTAAAGGTTCCCAAAATAGAGTCTGTTACATTTGGAAAAAGAAAATCACTGATCAAAGATGAGGTTGAAATGTTAATTACTTTTACTGACCCTCCAAGCATAGGAGATTATTATTTATGGAAATTTGGGCCTAAAGGTGAGGGCAATAAGTATGATTATCTAGCTGCTAGAGACACATATATCAATGGAAATAAGTTTACCTTTTCATTTTTTATAGATCAATATGAATATTTCAAGAATGATGATTTGGTCAGCACTGAATTATTTGGAATTACCAAGGATTGTTACAACTATTTAAATATTTTGACCTCCCAGGCTGGAGCACAATCGGGAAGACCATTTTCATCTGCTAATGCAATTGTAAAAGGAAATATTTATAATAATTATAACCCCGATAAATTTCCTTTGGGTTATTTTAGAGTTTCTGAATTTGATTATTTTAGTATTTCTAAGAAAGATGCACCTGACGGCATTTTTAATTAATTTCTATGAGTTTCAAAAAAATTACCGAGTCTGTTTCAAATTACGATAATCTTGAAAAAATGACAATTGATGAGTTAACGAAAAATATCAATACTGAAGATAAATCAGTAGCATATGCAGTTGAAAAAGAGCTGCAAAATATCAATAATTTGATCGTAAAAGTAGTATCTCAGTTAAAAAAAGGTGGCAGATTGTTTTACATTGGATCTGGAACAAGTGGAAGACTTGGTGTTGTGGATGCGTCAGAGTGTCCTCCAACTTTTGGTGTTAGTCATGAGCTTGTTATAGGTATAATAGCTGGAGGAGATAAGGCAATAAGAAAAAGTATTGAAAAAGCTGAAGATGATATGGAAAAAGGCTGGTTTGATTTAAAAAAATTTAACATAACAAAGAACGATTTTGTTGTTGGAATAACTGCATCAGGAACAACTCCGTATGTCTTAGGAGCATTAACTAAATGTAACAAAAATAAAATTCCCACAGGTTGTATTACTTGTAACCCAAACAGTCCAGTCTCTGAAAACTGTAATTACCCTATTCAGATAACTGTAGGCCCAGAATTTGTGACAGGAAGTTCAAGAATGAAAGCTGGAACCGCTCAAAAAATGGTTTTGAATATGATAACTACTTCAACAATGATTGGTTTAGGAAAAATTATTGGTAACAAAATGGTTGATATGCAACTAAGTAATGAAAAATTAATAAGAAGAGGAACAAACATGGTTTCCGAGCAAATCGGGTTGGATAAAGTTGAAGCTTTAAAACTTCTTATGAAACACAAGAGTGTCAGAAAGGCTATAAACAAGCACAGAAATGAATCATGATATTTTTAAAAAGGGGTTAAAAAATATTTTGATAGCCTTTTTTTTTATGTTTCTGGGACCAACAATGCTATTCCAATCTTTTAAAAATCAAAATCATCCTTGGTTTGAAATTGTATTGTCAATTAGTTTAGTCATCTGTATTATCGCTGTATTATTTGGAGTTAAAGGTTTAAAAAAAATTGTTGATTCAATTTTTAAAAAATAAATAAGTTTGGTTGTCAAATAAGCTAATGATTATATATTTGTTTTAATTATAAAGTATATGATTCAAGTTAGTTTTCCCGACAATTCAACAAAATCTTTTGAGCAGGGTATAACACCAATTCAAATAGCTGAAACTATAAGTAATGGATTAGCTAGAAATGTAATTTCAGTTGATTATAACGGTAAAATACTAGAAACGAATTCAGAAATCACTCATAGTGGAAAAATAAAATTTTTCACATGGAATGATCAAGAGGGTAAAAAAGCATTTTGGCATTCATCAGCTCATGTTTTAGCTCAAGCTTTGGAAGAACTATATCCAAATATTAAGCTTACCATAGGACCACCTATTAATAATGGATTTTATTATGATGTAGATTTTGGTAAAAACAATTTCTCAGAGAAAGATTTCTATAAAGTTGAAAAAAGAATGATGGAGATTTGTAAAGGAAAGCATTCATTTATATTGAAAAATATCTCCAAAAAAGATGCCTTAAGTCATTATAAAAACCAAAAAAACGAATACAAAGTTGAACTAATTGAAAATCTTGATGACGGAGATATTACATTTTGCTATCATGATTCTTTTTCAGATTTGTGTAAAGGAGGACATATTCCCAACACCGGTTTGATTAAAGCTGTGAAGTTACTAAATGTGGCTGGAGCTTATTGGAGGGCAAATCAAGATAATAAACAGCTGACTAGAATCTATGGAATTTCATTTCCAAAACAAAAAGAATTGAATGAATATTTAAATCTAATTGAGGAAGCGAAGAAAAGAGACCATAGAAAAATTGGTAAACAACTTGGTCTATTCACGTTTTCCGATAAAGTTGGTTTAGGGCTTCCGATGTGGTTGCCTAAAGGAGCAGAGCTAAGGGAAAGACTGGAAAACTTTTTAAAAAAAGCACAGAAAATTGCAGGATACCAACAAGTCATATCTCCACATATAGGAAATAAAGAGTTATATGAAATTTCTGGGCATTATTCAAAATATGGTGAAAGCAGTTTCAAACCGATTTCGACCCCCAGCGATGGTGAAGAGTTTCTTCTCAAACCAATGAATTGTCCTCATCACTGTGAAATCTATAAATCAAAAAAATGGAGTTATAAAGATCTTCCTGTTAGATATGCTGAATTTGGAACAGTCTACAGATACGAGC
>MDTD01154103.1_pt1 | contig 15651 bp, 15 predicted proteins | sample 811221 | NCBI WGS metagenome assembly MDTD01 (sample SAMN05326646, study PRJNA326480) | marine metagenome | isolation source: seawater | place: Pacific Ocean: South West | collected 2011
CGACTGGGAAAGACAAAAATTCAAAGACAACAAAGAGCTTACCGAAACGGATAGAGAGATAATCGACCAGCTCTCCCTGGGTATCTCCAAAGGTGAGCTGGCAGACTATATGGCTCTGATGGAAGGTAAATTAACCGCTAGCGGCGAGCCCAATAGATTAGAAGTGATGCCCCGCATCGAAGCACTGATAGAAAGAGCCAAATCCAATGGTCTGGATCTGGATATCGACTAGAACATGGTTTCAAATTAAAAATATTCTGTAATCTAGACGATTCGATCCATTGCAATTTATCAAAAGCATGTTAGCATCGATAGAATCATGCAAGAAATTCAGAACCAGCTCCAAAATAACCTCTGGTGGCCATGGCAAAAGAAAGAAGCCGCGCCCACCGAAATATTTTGCTGAGAACTGAGATAGGATTCTGATTTCCTGAGCAATATGCGGGCAAGGCAAAGTAAAAGCCAGCCCGCTTTTTAGTGTTCAAATGAAAACTCTTAGAGCTCCGGTTGGTAAAAGGTACAAGATTCGGTATCACCCAATTAGTTGAAGCTAAGAGTCAAAGATGTTGAACCATAGAGAAAAGATCAAAGATATTTTCAAAGAGTCAAAAGGACTGTTCGCCCTGACCCTGAAATCATGCCCGGTTCAAGACCTGGTGAATATTCCGGGCGCGGACAAAATCTTCCAGTCCGACTCCAGAACACTCTACGTTCTTAGAACAAGTCACAGAATTACTATCAATGGACTCAAAGCAACCCTTCACGAATTTGCAAGCGACAAGTCCCAGGACTTTGATATAGAGTGCCCTTTCGAGTTTCTTGGTGATGTCTATGATCACTATAAGAGTTCAATCTCGATTGAGCCCCTTGATTCTCATAAAGAGAGCCTTCCTACGCTTCCTGCTTTTATAGGCTACCTGGGCTTTGCCCTGACCGAATCATCCCTGAATATTCCGAGACAGAAGCAAAAATTCGCCACCCTGCCGGACAGCATAATGGAGATTCCTTCACTTTATATAGTGGCGGATGAGTTAAGCGGTAGAGCCACCATCATTTCCGACCGTGGAGAGGGAGAATGTCTTGAGACAGCCTCCATGATAGGAAATCTCAAAGATTGCGTTTCTACCAGCACCGGCGCTAAATCCCATGGTAGCGAGCCTGAGAATCTAGAGATGTCTATCAGTGATCAGGAATACGAAAAAATGGTTGAGAGAACCAAAGAGTTTGTTCGCGAAGGCGAAGCCTTTCAAATCGTTCTTTCACGACGGTTTTCGGTGAACTTAGGTGACCTCACTGCCCGCTCTTTGTATGAAAGAGTAAGAAGCAACTCCGGCAGTCCTTATACCTATTACCTGGACTATGGCTCCTTTCAATACACGGGAGCATCTCCCGAGAGCCAGATAAAAATACTCGATGGTGTCGCCAGCTTCAGAGCCCTGGCCGGCACCAGACCAAGGGGCACGGACGAAGCGGAAGAGACGAGAATGGAGAGCGAGCTGACCAGCTGCCCGAAAGAGAAAGCAGAGCATATGATGCTCGTCGACTTAGGTAGAAACGACCTGGGTCGGGTCTGTCGGTCCGGCTCGATAAAGGTGAAAAACTTGATGTCGGTGGTCAAATATCCGCAGGTGATGCATCTTTCCACCGATCTCGAAGGCAGTCTTGAAGAGAGCGCCACAGTCTTCGAAACCGTAAAGTCATGTTTTCCCCGGGGCACCGTATCGGGTGCGCCCAAGAAGCGGGCCCTGGAGATTCTATCTTCTATGGAGGCGGAGCAAAGAGGAATTTATTCCGGCGCCGTAGGCATATTTGATCTTGATGGCGGTGTCGATCTGGCTATCGCCATAAGGTCGGCGACCATCGTCGGCAAAAGAGCCCATATCCAAGCCGGAGCCGGTATCGTATACGACTCGATTGCAAAAGATGAACGCAAAGAGACCCTGAATAAAGCAGCCTCAATTCTGGATCTGATTTATCCTTCCCGTTCCTGGCGAAGCCTGAAGCCAGAGGACAAAGAGAAAGAACCAGCATTTTCAGGAGCAAGTGACCATGACCATTCTAGTAATCGACAACTATGATTCATTTACCTACAACATCGTCCAGCAAGTAAAAGAAGTCTACAAGGAGAAAGTTGCCACTGTCTTAAACGACAGAATCAGCTTCGAAGAGATAAAAGCGCTCAATCCGAAAGGCATTATTATCTCACCCGGTCCGGGACATCCGGGCAAAGAGACCGACTTCGGAGTCTGTTCCGAGGTGATCGAAAGAAGAGAAGAGCTTGGTTGTCCAATCCTGGGAATATGCCTTGGACACCAGGGCATAGCCCACATTCTCGGAGGGAAAGTTGAAAGAGCAGAAGAGATTCTCCATGGAAAGATAAGACAGATCAAAAAGCTCAAGAGTGTCAGCAGCTCAGTTCTACTGGCAGGCATTCCTGAAACTTTTGAAGCGATGCGCTACCACTCCCTGGCTGTCTGTAAAGAGAAGCTCCCTCCGGAGCTGAGAGTAACAGCCATAGATGAAGTCTCCAACACAATCATGGCGATGGAGCACAGCTCCTATCCACTATTCGGATTACAGTTTCACCCCGAGTCCATAGGCACCCCCTGTGGTGCGGACATTATGAGGAATTTTTCAGAGCTATGTCACTAATTGAATGCAAACAGAATCTTCTAGCTGGTGTGGAAGATATTGATAAAGAGAGCTTCTCAAGGACCCTGGAGGAGCTTCGGGGAGAGAGTCAATCATATTCCAAAGAACTTGCCGGCCTCGGTCGAGGCATTATCGATGTGAGCGGAACCGGAGGAAGCGGACTCTCAAAGTTCAATACCTCCACAGCAACAGCTTTTGTTCTAGCAGCGCTGGGAATTCCTGTTGTTAAGTTTGGAAACCGCTCGGCAACAGGGAACTCCGGATCAAAAGACTTCCTTGATCAGTTGGGCGTCTCCACCTGCCGGAGCGAAACATCAATCGCACAACTTCTGGACAAGGAGAATCTGGTATTTCTAAACGCCCGGGATTTTTACCCGGATCTGATCCGTCTTGCCCAGGAGAGAAAGAGATTGGGCAGACCGACCATCTTGAACTATCTCGGTCCCCTGCTCAATCCGGTCTCTCCGGAATACAGATTGATGGGAGTCAGTTCAAAAAAGATACTTCCGATCATAGCGGAAAAACTGCTGGAGGAGCCTTCCTTAACAAAAGCAGTACTTGTGACCTCCGGTCAAAGTTTAGACGAACTTGATCCGGACAACCTCAATACCTATGTCGAGGTCGCCGACAATGAAATCAAGACAAGATCACTGGCTGTCTTTGATCTACCCTCGATGAAATCTCTTGCCCAGGTCGACCAGAATGGTGGCTCTAATAAACCAGGCGCCAGAGAGAACGCCGAGATATTTCAATTGATTGTCGATGGCAAAGACAAAACCTCCAGAATCTATCGCTCTCTGGTTCTAAATGCCGGTGCCGGAATTTTATTGGCTGGCAGAGCAGACGACCTGACCTCCGCCATAGAGATAGCAAGAGAGCTTATAAAAGATGGTGCCGTAAAAGCAAAACTTCTCAGTTTGCGCAGCACCCAGGAGAGTTTGGCTGCATGAAAGTTCTCGATGAAATAGTGAAAAGCAAGATAGATGAAATCTCGCTGATGAAGTCGTTAAAACGCAACTTCCGCTCCAGCCTACTTACACATTCTAGAAAGCCAGTTTTCATCTGCGAGGTGAAGCCCGCATCCCCCAGCGAAGGGAAGATGCAAAACTTCAACAAAGACAAGCTTCTTTCTGCCTACAGCAAAGAAGCTTGCGCGGTATCGGTTCTAACAGATAACCGCTACTTCGGAGGTAGCTATTCACTGCTCCAGGAAGTGAAGGAGAAGACCGGACTTCCGGTTTTGCAAAAGGACTTTGTACTGGACCAATACCAGATGATAAAAGGAGTGGCAGCCGGTGCCGACGCGGTGCTATTGATCGTCCGCATTCTCAGCAAAAGTCAGCTTTCAACCCTGATAAAATTTGGCAAAGAGCTTGCCATAGACTGCGTTGTGGAGATCAATGATGAGGAAGACCTGAAGCTGGCTCTCGATTGCGGAGCGGAGATAATTTTGATCAACAACCGCAACCTGGACACCCTGGCCATCGACCTGGACACCACCGCCAGGCTCGCTCCTCTTATTCCGGATGGCGTTCTTAAAATAGGAGCCAGCGGCTACAATTCCCCGGAGCAGATAAAAGAAGCCGAAAAAAACTGTCACGCGTTTTTGATAGGCTCATCCTTTGTGAAAGCAGACGATCCTCTGGCAAACATCCAGGCGCTGAAAGGAGAGAGCTGAGATGGTCGCACTAAAAGTCTGTGGAATCACCAATTTAGAAGACGCCAGGCAGATAGCGAAACTTAATTGCCGGATGCTCGGTCTAATCTTTGCCGATGCCTCTCCCCGTTGCATCGACCGAAGCACTGCTCAAAAGATTTCCCTGCTAGTAAAAAGCCTGGATAGCGATATTAAATTAGTGGGTGTCTTCAAAGATCAACCAATCACTTTTGTTTCTGAGACAGCATCAAGGCTAAACCTCGACTATGTCCAGCTGCATGGCGAAGAAGACACAGACTACATCGAGAAATTGAATTCACCGACTATCAAAGTTATCGAATACGGTGCGCAAAAAAGTACTGACAAAGAAGAATTAGCCAGTTACGGGAAACTGGTCGACTACTTCCTTCTGGACAAACCCAAAAACAAGAACTCTCTCCAGGGAGATCCATTAATTCAATCTCTCAAAAATAGATTGGACCAAATCAGAGATCTTGGTCCCGGGATAATAATCGCCGGCGGTATCAACCAGAGCAACGTCCGAATTGTCATTGACCAGTTCAAGCCCGACCTGGTGGACATAGCATCTTCGGTGGAATCAGCCCCGGGTCAAAAGGACTTGAACAAAGTCAAAGCATTTATAGAGACCATGAACCAGAGCAGAGAATCATTGACCCTGGCAGGCAAAGAGGAGAGCTAAGATGAGGACAGCCACAAAATTTGGGAATTTCGGAGGTGTATACGCCCCTGAACTCTTGATACCAGCCCTGGATGAACTTGAAGAAGCTTATTTAGATACGGTTCCTTCCCAGTCTTTTCAAACTGAGCTATCAGCTCTTCTTAAGAACTATGCCGGCAGACCAACCCCCCTCTATCACGCGGTCAATCTTTCAAAATCATGGGGAGCAAATATCTATTTGAAGCGAGAAGACTTGCTTCATGGTGGCGCCCATAAAACCAACAATGCGCTGGGTCAGGCTTTGCTGGCAAAATACATGGGTAAAAAACGGCTGATAGCGGAGACCGGTGCTGGTCAGCACGGTGTGGCAACGGCCATGGTAGGCGCTCTCTTCGATATGCCGGTCAAGGTCTATATGGGAGCGGTGGATGTAGAAAGACAGTATCAGAATGTATTGAGAATGAAGATGATGGGAGCGGAGGTTCATCCGGTGGAGACCGGAGGCAAGACGCTCAAAGACGCTATTAACGAAGCGATGAGAGATTGGACCGCCAATCTGGACGACACTCACTACCTGCTCGGCACCGCCGCCGGTCCTCACCCTTATCCTAAAATGGTCAAAGCTTTCCAGAGAGTAATCGGAGACGAAATACATGAACAATTTAAAGAGCTAAAAGGGAAACTTCCTGATGCTATAGTCGCCTGTGTAGGAGGCGGCTCCAATGCCATCGGAGCTTTCACCGCCTTCCTGGACAGCCCGGAGGTAGACCTGGTGGGAGTAGAACCGGCAGGGGCCGGTCTGGGTTCCGGGAAGTCCGGAGCGGTGATAATTGAAGGAGAGCCGGGCTGCATCCATGGCATGAAAAGTATGGTAATGCAGAGTGAAGACGGTCAGATCAAAGAGACCCACAGCATCGCCGCCGGTCTCGACTATCCATCGGTCGGTCCCGAGCACGCATACCTGAATGAAATCGGCAGGGTTAAGTATGAGTCTGTCACCGATGCTGATGCCATCGAAGCCTTCCATACTCTCACCGGCAAGGAAGGTATCATCCCTGCCCTGGAAAGCTCCCACGCCCTGGCGCAGGCCCAAGTTCTCGCCGCAGATAGATACAAAAACAAAGACATAGTGATTAACCTATCCGGAAGGGGAGACAAAGATCTTCACACGGTAAGCAAATATATGGAAACCGGGAGGAGCGAGGGATGACTGCCGAATCAAAAACCCAGACGGGCAAGCAAGAGACTCTGCAAAGCACTTTCGCAAGACTCAAAGAAAAAGGCGAAAAAGCATTTGTTCCTTTCAACTTGCTTGGCTATCCCTCCAGAGAAAGCTGCTTGAACTGCCTTTTGGGTCTCATAGAAGGGGGAGCGACAGCCCTGGAGCTAGGCATTCCATTTTCAGACCCGATAGCGGATGGACCGCTGATACAGCAAGCATCGCATACGGTACTAAAGAGCGGATTTACTGTCGATCAGGCCCTTTCCATAGTAAAAGAAGTGAAGAAGCGACATCCTCAGATTCCGGTGATAATCCTCACTTATTACAATATCGCCCTGGCTCGCGGTGCCGATACATTCCTCAAGCACTTGAAAGAAGCGGGGGTGGACGGGGTAACATTTGTTGATCTTCCGGTGGAAGAGTTTGAAGAGATTCATGGGAAGATAGTAGAGAACGGGCTTTCACCTGTAATGTTGATATCGCCTTTGACACCAGAAGAGCGGCTTGCCCAGATTCTAAAATATGCCACAGGCTTTCTCTATCTCATATCAAGAGCCGGCGTTACCGGAATGCAAGACACTTATCATCAGCATCTCAGTAAGAGAATAAAATCAATCAAGAAACTTAGCTCCCTACCGATCCTGGTGGGATTCGGAATCTCCACTACCGAACAGGCTCAATCGATGATCAACCTGGGAGCCGATGGAGTTATCGTCGGCAGCAAAATCCTAGATCTGATAAACCATTGTGAAAAGGAGAAAGGAAAAGTAGCGGCTGATTCACTCAGGGACTACACAGCCGCAATGGTCGAATCCATAAACTCTCTCAATATTAAACAGTAAATAAAAATAGTGATGAGATCGTCGCCATAGCTTCCGGGTATAGTTACTCTGATGAATGACGGAGAGTAAACTGATCTCGATCCATGGGTGATATCAAAGAAAATTCGGAAAATGTCACGGATAAAGAACCAGGTTTAGAACTTGATTCAGGTCCTGCTCTGCCTTCCGAGATAGAGGAGCCGGAAGAAGTTTCTGCCGATATCATCGAAGCCGAAGCGCCTCCTTTCGTGGAAGTCGAGGAAGTTAAAGCCGGACCCACCACCAAAGAGTGGCTTTATGAAATCATTTTCGAAGCGGATACTTTCGGCGGCAGAGCCTTTGACATAGCCCTGCTACTCTTTATTCTAGGCTCAGTCATTGTCGTTATGCTCGATAGCGTTCGATCGCTCAACCAGCAATACACGGAGATATTCAGAGCCCTGGAATGGTTTTTCACCATTGCCTTCACCATCGAATATTGCCTGAGGCTCTACTGTTCTCCAAACCGTCTAAAGTACGCCACCAGTTTTTTCGGCAGCATCGACTTGCTCTCCACCTTGCCCACCTATGTGGCCATTTTCCTATCCGGCGCCCAGTACATGATGATCGTACGAATCCTCCGGCTACTGCGCCTCTTCAGGATTTTGAAACTGGGACGTTTCCTGGCCGAGGCGGACACGATGGTGGTGGCCCTGAAAGCAAGCGGTCCCAAAATCAGCGTTTTCCTGTTCTCAGTACTTTCCGCCGTGTCTATCGTCGGCGCCATCATGTACCTGATAGAACCGGACGAGAGCGGATTCACCAGTATTCCCATCAGTATTTATTGGGCGATTGTAACCCTCACAACCGTGGGTTACGGAGATATAGCCCCCCAGACAATTCTCGGTCAAATTCTTGCCTGCACGGTTATGATCCTCGGCTATGGCATAATCGCCGTCCCCACCGGCATAGTCTCCGTTGAGATGCACCGGGCAAATAAAAAACGAGTCTCATTTTTGAGCTGCAACAACTGCGGCGCCAGGGACCATCAGGAGAACTCCACCTTTTGCAACCGATGCGGTACCAAACTGAACAGCTTTGAATTGGACGATGATTAAAATCCTTTAGGTCTATTAGTCGACCTAATTTTCAATCCGTGCTAGTAAAGTCTAGAAAGGAATCAATTGAAGGTCCATAGCCAATGCGTGATGTCATGAAGTCCCGGGCTCTCCCCCAAAGTATTGCCCTCTTTTCTGCCTTGTTTTTACTGAGTTTTAGCCTTATTGGACCGGCTTCCGCCAGAACTTCCGAAGCCATTACCACCGTCGTCAAAACCGGCAAGACCAGGCCAAAACCCGGAGACCCTTTTTCCATGACCATTGTCCCCCGGGAAAAGTCATTTGTTTTTCTTTTCTATGTGGACGACCGGGATCATGCCTTTTCGCTCTATCCGGGGCAATCAGCCAACTACTCGATAATTTCCCGGGAAGATCCTCTAACTGTGGATAGCATCACCAACAACACCATCAAAGTCGACTCCAAAAAAGGCAAACTAATCTCGGTGGCGGTTCGATACGGCAAAGACGGCAGAAAGATAAAAGACCTGGTTTTGAAAAACTCCGACTTCAATAACAAGAAGCCGGTCAAACACAGCCTTTCTCTCACCGGAAAAGCCTTAATAGAGAGACTGGAATTCATGAGAGCCGACCATCCCAGGATTTTGCACTACCTGGTAGAAGACGCACCACAGGCAATGCCCCTCTAACAAGAGGACCTTCTTCAGCTATCTGTCCTGGGCATCGCGCCTGCCTAGTTGGCAGCGGCTACCTCTACCCGGCAAAGACTGGCAAGGATTCGATGCATCAATTTCTGAACGGTCTTAAGACGCTCGAAGTCGTCTATGGCTCCTTTGAGTCGCAGGGAGAGAACGTTGTAATCTTCTCTCAAGGCACGGGAGCTGGGGCTGCTGTCTGTGTTTTCACAGTGGGCCCAGACCTGTACGGAAGGCTCATCAAGAATCAACCTTCTCAAGGCGGCGTCCTCGAATAAGTTTTTGACTATAGCCTCATCGCTTCCCTTGATTATGAAAGCTTTGTCGAAATCTTCATGACCGATGACAATGTCCTGCATGCCCAGAAGCTTTCCAAACCCATGGTGGAAGTGCTCAGGATGGATTGCGAAACTAAACTTTTCATCCAGAGGTTTGTAGCTCACGTCCACCCTTGTGTGGTCCGGCTTTGTCTTGCCGCCGGGAGCCATGGAGTAGGTCAAAAGCCAGGGGGTCTCCGGAAGAGGGATGTGCATGCTCATCGGTTCGTGGGAGGAATCCGGATTAGGATCATCCACTTCGCCCTTGTGCTCATCTGAAAAAGTGTTCCAGACGTACTTCCAACCGTACATTCTCGAGTGAAGTTTAGACATCATTCCCCCACTTATTTTGCTCGTGAACAGAGGAACAGTATATCTCTTTTGCGCCCGGTCATCAGGGAGAAGATTGTGAATCTGAGTGATTCCTTAACAAGATCCGGCAACAAGGCCCGGGCTCAGGGGCTAGACTGTAGTTGTTGTCGAGGCATCCCTTCCCATGGCTAAAAATTCGGACAGCGAAAACATAGCTACCCAGAACGAGTCGAGCGCCGGGTCTGCTCCCCTTGTCGAAGGTAGCCTCTGGCGTGCCATCTGGATTATGTCCTGGCCCCTTCTAATTACCACCGTGGCCAACTCTCTGGTCGGGCTGACGGATCTCTACGTGGCCGGTCATCTGGGCTCCATCGCCCAGGCTGCCGTCGGCTTATCCGAACAGATTATTTTCATGTTCCTCCTGTTCATCATGGCAACCGGAACAGGAACCACAGCTCTGGTCTCCCGTTACTGGGGAAAAGGAGACAGAGAGACGGCTTTCGACTATACGGCTCAGTCCCTGGTGATGGCCATAGGATTAGGAATTCTCCTTGCCATCTCGTCTTACTTCAGCGCCCATCATGTGCTCGGCGCCTTCACCGAATCCCGGGAAGTAACCAGACTTTGCACCGTGTATCTTGGCATCTTCAGCCTTTATATGATCCCCTTTTCTGTGGTCTGCATATCCAATGCCGCCTTTAGAGCCATCGGGGATGCCAAAACACCACTTTTTGTGGTTTCTACCTTTACTGTCCTGAGCATTGTCGGCGACTTTCTACTGGTGCTGAACAACTGGCCGATAGCCAATCTTGGGGTTCGGGGAATAGCAATATCGGCCCTCACATCATCCAGCATTGCGGCGCTTCTCGCTTTGTATAAATTGAGCCGGTCGGAGTTGGCGCCATCTTTGAAACGCTTGAACAGAGTACTTCCGGACATGCTCAGAAAGATAGTCAAAATAGGTATCCCCTCGGCAATTCAAAGAATGGCCTGGGCCACCAGCACCTTTGTCCTCTTTTTTATCCTGGCCAGATGCCCCCTTCCCACAGAAGCGCTGGCTTCCTGGAGCATCGGCATGCGGGTGGAAGGTTTGATGTTTATGCCGGTGATGGCCCTCTCCATGGCCGTCTCTTCCATAGTCGGTCAAAACCTGGGAGCCCGGGAGATAGAAAGAGCGTATAAAGCCGGTTGGCAGGTAGCCTGGATCGGCATCGGCATGCTCACGGTCATGGCCGCGGTCCTTTTTCTGAGCGCTGTTCCCATCGCCCATTGCTTCAGCAAAGATAGCCAGACCATCGAATACGTGATCAGCTATCTGAGAGTAAATTCCCTTTCCGAGCCGTTTCTTGCCCTGGGGATGATCCTGGGCGGAGCATTCCAGGGAGCAGGAGAAACCAGAACACCGATGTGGATAACCTTTTTGAGCAATTGGGTGATAAGACTTCCCCTGGCTTATTATCTGGCTCTACACCTGGGTCATGGACCGACAGGTGCCTGGTGGGCGATGACTCTATCCGTGGTGATCATGGGTCTCGTCACGGCCTGGCGTTTCAAGGCCAGAACCTGGACGCAGCTCCACGTATGATACCATCAAGCCCATCACGAACCACTGCATTAGACGCACATTGCCTGTACCGAAATTGAACTCGAAAAGCCCGGCGACCATCAACGAGATCAAACTTCCGAATACCCCCAGAGCGATGGCAGCATCCAGGTTCTTTCTATGATCCCTTCCATAGAACCAGTTCCTTAAAGAATGGGAGAGGGCGACCATAGACAGGAAGGTATAGGCGAGAAATCCACTGATACCGAGAGTGGCCAATATATGCAGATAGTTGCTGTGGGCATGTTTCAAATCGCCCTGACCCGGGACCTCGGCGATATCAAAATTCTGTGAGGGAAAGTTCCTGACGCCATAGCCGAAAAGTGGTCTTGTCTTCCACAATTCAATCGTATTCTTCCAGACTTCAAGTCGGACCCTTACCCCTATGTCACTGAGGGGATTTTCTATCACCTGCACAAGCCGAGTCTGAACCACCGGTACATAGTTCCAGGCAAGCATCACACAGATAGCCAGAACGATGATAACGGAGCCAAGCATTCTGACCGAGACAAAGGCAGCTGTTACTATCACCGCGGCAGCCACGCCGGCCCAGGCATTTCTCTCACTGGCGAAGAGTACGCCGAGGAAATTAAAAGCCGTCACCAGGGCAAATACAGGAAGCTTGTCGAGGGGCTTGACCAGATCTTTATAGGCACCACTAACAAGGAAAGCCCCTGCCACCATGGCCACAATCTGCATCTGGCCGGCATAAGCCATGGGATGCAGAGTAAATCCGGTGGCTTGCAGATAGTTGTAGGTGGTGAAGGGATGAATATGGAGCAGCTGTTCCACCATGCCCCAGGCACCTGCAACCGTGCCCATGGAGAACAAACCGGTCAATACCTTAGCTCGCAAACCAGGATTGCTGCGAATCAGCTGATAGGTCCAGAAGTAAACAACAATTGCCCTGAGGGTGTAAACCGAACGAACAGCTTCAATCCAATCGACCTGAAGCAAACCCGAAATGAATACACTCACGGAAAAGACGATAAGCGGCACTGTAAATGGTGCGTCGAACATCGGCAGTTTCGCTTCCACTTCGGGAAGCTCTCCTCTGCCTTTCAAAATCATTCCCAGGATAGTAACCAGCACCCAGGCGCCCAGACCTACTCCCAGAACAACCCAGGGATAGGTGATCGGCAGAAAAACAGCTATTGAGTAGGCTATCACTAGCCAAATTTGCAATCTAACAAAAAAGAGATGTGCTGATTTTACCGTCACTACCGCATCTAATCGTCAATCTTCCAGTTCGTCAGACCCATTATCTCTCTGACATCCCTGAGGGTCTCTTTTGCCGTTTTTCTTGCTTTTTCATTTCCGGCAGAGAGAATCTCTTTCACTCTTCCGGGTTTCGAAGCAAGCTCCTGGCGACGCTCTCTTATCTCCTGGAAAGAATCGTTGATGTAGCCTGCTAACCTCAACTTGCAATCGACACAACCTATTTGAGCCGATTCGCATTCTTCCTTGACAGTGGCTGTTATGTCCCTGGCGAATATGTTGTAGTAAGGCCAGGGCACCTCGCAAAGGTCCACATGACCGGGGTCGGACTTGGCGATTCTAGTACGGTCCGTAATCATCTTTTTGACTTGCTTAGTAGTATCTTCGGCGGTGTCAGCTATCTTTATATCGTTGCCGTAAGACTTGCCCATCTTTTGCCCATCTACTCCTTTCAACAAAGGAGTCTCGGTGAACTTCGGCTTGGGCTCGGGGAAATATTTTACTTTATAGATACTGTTGAAACGACGAGCCAGATCCCGGGCAAATTCAAGATGGGACTCCTGGTCTTTGCCCACCGGAATAAGCTCACCTTTAAAAGCAAGAATATCGGCTGACATTAAAACCGGATAGCCGATGAGACCGTATGTGCAGCGGTCCAGAGCTTCCTTCTCGTCCTTGGCCAACATGCGGATCATGTCTTTAAGGGTAGGCTCTCTCTCCACCCAGTTCTGCTTGGTGATCATGGAAAGAAGGAGATGCAACTCGGCAATTTCGGGAACCCCGGACTGCACGTATACTGTTGCCACCTCGGGGTCTATGCCCACCGCCAGCCAGTCGAGAGCGACCTCATAAACATCCTTTTGGATGTTTTCGGTCTCCATATATTTGGTGGTCAGGGCATGCCAGTCCACTATCGAAAAGTAAGACTCATACTCCGACTGGAACTGAACCCAGTTGGTCAAAACACCGAGATAATGACCGATATGCAGCCGACCGGTGGGACGCATACCTGACATGATTTTTTTAGCCCGCGCCCCTTTGGTATCTTCAGCCTGGTTCGCGTTCTTTTCTGTCTTTGCCTGTGTCAATTTAAAACTGCTTTTAGTTGCTAATTATTCTTGAGCCTGGGACTCTTCGACTGTCTCCTGGGGAGCTTCTTTTTTGGCAGGCTTATTCTTGGCTGCTTTGGCAATCAGCTCTTTGACTCTCTCTCTAGCTCTTTCAATCTTAGCTTTTCTTCTCTTACGCTTTTCACGCGCATTGTACTTATGGGTCACGGAAACCTCCTTCCTCTAGCTACTTACAACTGGCCAGTTAGTAGAGGCTGAATATACCACGGTTCTTGCCCGAGGGATCTATTTAGGGGCAAATCGTTCCTTCTCTTGTTTCAATCGGTCAAGATCCGCCGGTAAAACCGCCCCTGAGCCGATGAGCAACTTAATAATCTCGATACCCTGGCGCTCCGAAATAGTTGAAAGCTCTTTAAGCTGCTCCCCGGTTACCCGCCTTCTCTGCAAGAGATACTGAATCAGGTCCAGCTTGTCCAATAGCAGGTCTATGGTTATGGTGACCACCGGGTCGTGGTGCTCGATAAGTTCGTTTTCCAGACAATATTTGTAGGTGGCCATAATGGAAGCATCGGACCGGTTAGAATCGGTCAACACCAGGAGCAAAGACTTACCCAGCTTAACTTGTCTGAGCACCCCGGCGACCATATCCCCTTCCGAGGAATCTTCTAGAAGCTCAGCCCCTTTTGAGGTGAGCTTGAAGCTGGTGTTGAGAAGCCTCTCAATATCGATGGAGACCAGAGGAAGAGGATCGGTCTTCTTCATCTCAAAAGGAGTCGCTTCAATTTTGACTGAAACCTTCTTGCCTGGCAGATTCTCCGCATCACTGGTTTCGGCACCATCCACTTCTTTTTGAATCAGTCGATTCAAAGGCGAATCGAGAATACTCTTGGCCACTTCATCGCCTATGTCATCACCCACAGTGGGCAACTCCTGGGTATCGGTATCTTTGCCGATAGGGATTCCATACTCGCCGGACTTCTCAGACTGACGATCTTCATCATCTTTGATGACCGGGTAATCACTGGTATCGCGACTGGCACCACCAGCCTGCTCACTCTCTTGACCGGCATGGGGTTTTGCCCTGGCTTTGACCTCTGAATTTGCTCCTGGTTTATCCTTGATCGAAACGATGGTGGCCCCTTTAGAATGGCCCTTCCCGCCGATTTTAGAATTAGCAAGCTTCTCCATGCGCTCAGCCACGATGGCCGGCACGTCAATCGCTTTGTCGATGGCGCCTTCAGGCTTCACCACTTCCACAGAACCAGTCAAAACCAACCGATATAGAATGCCTATCGCTTCTCTTATATTGAAATTCAGCTCACTCATGGCCTGACGCATGGTGCGCCCGTCGGTTATCCAGCCGAGTAAATCATAATCAACCTTGCCCAGAGGTTGGATGTAGAGCGCTTCTTGCCACTCCGGCTGACCAAAACTGCTGGATGGAACTATCTCCGATGAAAGTCCGATATTCACCCGTCTCAAGAATGTGCATTGATCATGGAAACTTCCCAGGTCTTCCAGGCTGCAATGGACGTTGCCTTTTTTCGAACGCTCAGCCCAATCGGAGGGATTTTTGAGTTCGTCTACTACAAACTCACCATCTTCCCAATAGAGAATCTCGGAAAGGGCATCCACCCCTTCCAAAATTCCGAAACGTGAATCGATTAGAAGACCGTCAATCACATAGAGCTGGGCTATCTGTCCGTCGGCCTCCACGGTCAATCGATAAGCCCTGGCAGGCTCATTGGCAAGCATCTGCAAAAGGCCGGGCACGCTGACTAATTTAAGGCTTCCTTTAATCATGGCAATAGAATTAAATCACCGAACGACTAACTCTATCAAATATCAAATAAATTTATCCGCACTGCCTTTTTTCTTGTGCGACTCTTCGAATAACAGAAATAATGCCGTTTACAAAAGTTAATTCCTTGTCTCAGCGCTACAGGTTGGAAGGAATTGGGTAAATACGACATAGAGATCTTTACAACTAAGTAAATAGGGAGCTGAAATTTTGGGTTCTCGCGTATCAGATGAAACTATAAATGAATGGTCCGATGTCGATCAGGACCAAGAACAGGACGACACCGAAGAGACTGTCAATGTAGGCAAGAAGCGTCGGAAGAAAAAAGGTGATGGCTTCACCGAAGACTCCGTCCGCCTGTATCTGAGAGAGATCGGTCGGGTTCGAATGATCAAGCCGGACGAAGAAATTGAGCTGGCCAGGCGGATTGCCGAAGGCGATGCCGATGCTAAGCAGAAGCTCATCCAGGCAAACTTACGTCTGGTAATTTCAATCGCCAAGAAATACGTAAATAGAGGATTACCTTTCCAGGATCTAATACAGGAAGGC
>MDTD01084896.1_pt1 | contig 15650 bp, 19 predicted proteins | sample 811221 | NCBI WGS metagenome assembly MDTD01 (sample SAMN05326646, study PRJNA326480) | marine metagenome | isolation source: seawater | place: Pacific Ocean: South West | collected 2011
GCTACGACCTCCCCCGAGTTCAACAGAACACCCGTATTGTAGCTGACATCCTGTAGTAGAGTAACGCCACTCAAATCCGTTGCGTCAAAAACAGTAAGGGCTGAATGAGACGTAGAACCGTTAAAATTCAAATCACCACATAGGTGATCACATGTATGTTGTCCAATAATAAAGCTCTCTCGCGTTTCATAATCGCTATAGCTTTTAAGAACAGCTCCGTCTTCTTTTCCAATGCAATAATTAATGGTTCCTGGTTTATTGGAAATTTTCTGACATACCTGATTAGCAACATTTTGTTTAATATTATTATAAATCGCCTTCCCCTTTAAAAGTTTGGTTCTGTCGGATGAGTTTAAGTTAGGTTGTATGTTGTTGAATGGTCCAGGCATTCTATATATATATATTATATAATTGAAATAATAATTTCCAAACTTAAATAAATAGTAATGTTTAGTTGCTGTGTTACAAGAAAACACTCTAAAAAAGAGAAAACGGATGCATTTACAAACCTATCTGCAGTTAACTGGGAAAATACCGTTCCCTTTGTTCCTCCTGTATCTGGTGGTAATGTGATCAAGGTATACGATGGAGACACAATCACAATAGCTAGCAAGCTGCCATATGATGCTTCGCCACTTTTCAGATTTTCAGTAAGGCTGAACGGAATAGACACACCCGAGATAAAGGGTAAAGACGACAATGAAAAAAGTATTGCAAAAAAAGCTCGCGATGATTTAAGTAACCTCATTCTAAAAAAAGAGGTTACTCTTAAGAACGTCACAACTGAAAAATATGGCCGCATTTTAGCTGAAGTATATTTAGGAGATATTCATCTCAATCAATGGATGATTGACCAACGATATGCAGTAGCATATGATGGAGGCACAAAAAAATCGCCTAAGAACTGGGTAAAATACCATGAAGATAAAACTATAACTATCTAGTCATAATATCCTGTCTCTCTAAGATGACGTAGATACTGGTCGCGGGACAATATAATACTGCGATTCATATAAGCAGGAGAAAGCATATATCTAGCAAATGTCGGATACTTATCAGATGCATACACCTTTCTACCTTCATACAATATATATTCAGGCCATGTAAAACTAGGAGAGTTGTTGTCTCTCTTTTTTTGCTCTTTACGAGATAGCAGCTTTTGCTGTGTGTGGCTAGGCATATTATATGAAGTTCAGGATATCTCTTTATTTACTTTTATCATATTGTAATATGAATGATAATGTGAATGACCAATCCATGTTATTAAGATCAATAACCTGTCCATATTCATCCAAAAATTGGATATGCAACCTTTGAATGTCTACAGGTCCAAAATATGTGCGAGTAGTGACAGTGCCGAGCACACTGGTGCTGACAAAAGAACCAGAAGCCTGTAATTGTGCTAACGAAATCTTAGACATGACATTTGAATTCGTATACAAACTAGAACTGAATGCTTGTGTATAGACTTGGTTTACATTATTATTGAAATCATTAACGGTGATATACCCATAAGAAGGACCTTTGACCTGAGGGATGCCTTCCGATATAAACAAATTTGCCCGACTACTAGCATTGTTAGCATTATCCCATCGTATTGAAAACTTAGCTATATCACAATCGGTCTTAGGGCCAAGATATTCTGCATTTCTAAAACCCAACATCCACCCAGCCTTTTGTTGAATGGGTGTTAGATAATCGGGCTGAAACTCCTGTGTCACATTGAATCTGAGTCCTGACAATCTATATGTGGGTGGGATATAACTAGGAATGATACCGCTACCGCTAACGTCTATAATCTGTTCAATAAAATACGACTTACCCGATGCTTTATCAATGCCATAGATGATCCTAGGGAGATTGCTCTGTGCCTGAAGAGCAATCATCATGGCATCGTTAACAGCATCAACAATGTTTGGTAGCCCAGCTCTTTCACTTTCAAATGGAGAAGTATAGTTGCCATTAGGTATGGTGACATTAATAGTCTTGTATATGGGCCCAGCGGCGGGATTCTTGTTAGAGATGTCTTCGCAACTCGCGCTAGAAGCTTCACCGGTGCCGGGATACGCTTGTGTTCCAGCAGAGACATCTATAACATCTATACAAAATTTATTATTTCCTCTATTCTCAGAGACAGCATACCATGAAATAGGCATGATTGCATCCTGAATAGACATCTGTATAACACGTTCTAACTTCATAGGCAGAGTGAACTGTAGATCTGTGCTAAGTGTAGTATAATAGTTCTCTCGAAACTGTGTATCAATATTTACAAGCTTAGTAATTGTATGAGTATTAATCGGATTAATAGAACCAATAGGTGCAATGGGTTCGTCTACAGTCCTTCCAATGTCCCGCTTGAATGGTATAACACCACCTGTCAATGAATACCTGCTTTGCACAGTGCCATCACCTAAATGCTTGGTGTTAATCTCAGGATTATTATGGAAATCAACTTCGTGCGTTGTGCCAGACCCGGTCGTTTTTGCCTGAGACAGTCTATCTTCAGAGCTCTTAAGAAACTTCACAATCTCTTCTGTCTTCACTGGACCTAAAGTATTATTGTCAGAGACCTGTCTAATAAGTTCTTGAACATTGTTTTGTAAATCTAATTCAGAATATGGATACTGTAAACCAAGAATACTTTCTAGATCTTTATTGTTGTAGTTACCAATTTTCAAATCAAAGTTTGTTAAACCTGCCATTTATATATTGTAATGACTTATTTTTATTATGTAATAATGTTATTTATGAGAGATATTATTATTTAAAATATTATTAAAATAATAATTATGGATAGTAAATTTAAATCATGGAACAAGTATAAATATTTAACAATAGATGAAAATGGTAAAAGTAGTGTATACACATCACTGCGAGAAATATCAAAGAACATAGATGTAGACTACACTACTATATCAAAGAAACTTAAGGATAGTTTAGAAAACTGCGTGTGCACATCAAAGACCACTAAAAAATGCTATCTAATCAAAAAAATAACCTAACCAAATGGACAACAGTCCTTTTTCTTTACGTTAGAATCATCTAGCTCTATCTCAATGGTGCCAGCGGCACTTTTTTTAATACCTCTACACGTAGTCGTGGTCAGTGCTAAATGGAAAATACTCGTCAAGAATGTCTCCATAATATTATCAAGCGATGTGGGATTTAACGCATTGGTCTCAACAAAAAACAAACCATTTCTTGTCGCAAACGACATACCCTCGCTGGTATCAACCCTACGCCTATCTTCAAGATCCTCTTTTGTTCCAATCAGTAGAATTGGATGTTTGTGATCCTTGCAAACATTATGTTTCCTGATCTCAGACAACCAATAATCTAAATTATTAAACGAACGGCGATTAGTAACGTCATATACTAATAACACACCGCATATGTCTTTATAGTAGTTTGATATGATAGACCTGTACTTCTCTTGGCCAGCAGTATCCCAACAAATAAGCTTAATACGTTTTCCATTAGGCAATCGTATAATGCGCGTAGCAAAATCTATACCTAATGTGGGGCTGTTTATAATTATATTTCTTTCTAATTTGATATACGAATTGGCAATAGTAGTCTTTCCTGTGCATGTGTCACCAATGAGAATAAATTTAAAGGTGTAATCATAATCATTATGGCTCATAATATACCGTCTGAAAAAAATTAATCTGATATCCCACATTTCTCGCAATAGTGAGGTGTATGACTATCAACATACTCTCCATAGTCTCTAACCCACTTATGCTCACATCTGCTAGAAATTAAATTGTTTACTATCTCCAATAGTGACTTATTCTTATGAACATCACACGACAGCGGGTGTGTTTTCTCAATAATATACTCTCTAATTTCGTTCAGCTTCTGGAGATCATTTGCGTATTTATTTATAGTCAACATCGCTGTATTCCTATCACTGAGATCAATCACTTCTTTATGTTCGTCTATCAGCATAATAGCCATGATGCTGTAGTTATATAGATCTATAATTGTATCGGCCTGGCTTTCACTCTTAATGTTTACGTTATTACTGTCAGAAAGAGAGAAAATTCTTTGAAACTTGTCTCCCATTCGCATCAAGACCCCGGGTATTCCATACAATGCAAACGCATCACCGTAATCAGCATTTTTGCGCTTAAACAATTCTAGTGCTGATTCCTTAAAGTCTATTATATCCTGCAGACTAATCTCACCATCCTTAATTATAAACAGTAAAGCTGTATACAACTGGACATCCTGCAATATGACACGTAGCGAATTAGGACTAGTTATCTTGACTTCATCGCGATTAATCAATATATTCTGCTTAATACTCTCATGAATAGATTTGAGTGTGTTGATGCTAACGAGAGCCATATCTAACCCTTTGATACGATTCGCAAAGTTGATCTCATTTTGTATATGTTGAAAGAAGTATGGTCTAGACATTAATATTAACAATAAATAAAATTTTATATGGATTTATTTATTGTTACTTTAAGTTTTATAATATTGCTTGCGCCAAATAGCCCTGGAGCCGAAGCTTCCGACACTACCTATTTGGGAGTGCGGTTTGTAATAGTAATTATGGTTATGAGTAAAAGGTCTAGTGAATTGCAAGAAACCTTTCGGCTGAACGCCGCCGCCTCCACCACACTTACCACAACTTCTTTGAGAGAGAACAAAAAAGGTCATTATATAATAAAGACATATAATTATCTTGCGCCACCACAGGATCCACAAGGTCTGCTAGGTCCAACAAATGGAGCGATCATACTTTGGTTAAATAGCTGCCTTCTTAAAGGCTGAACTTGAGCGCCTCTTGCAGATTGATTATTTGTAGTAGATCGTGAAGTGTAGAAGTTATAGCTTCTTCCCGAATTAAAACACATCCTCATAGTCATTATATACTATACAGACAGATTATTAGTTTACCTTTCCGATAAAGCTGAATTATAGAAACTGCTAAATTCATACTCATAGTCGCGTCTCCTTGGGACTATACTAATCGTCTCTCCTGTTACTGTTTTCAGATCACTGCTGCGTATGTCTATTGCGTACATATTCTGTAGCTTCGTAGGATCGCTAACACGTTCTGAAGAAAAGTATCCATAATGAATGTTTTTGTCAAAATTCTCGCTAGTTATGTCAACTGTAAGGCTTTCATCATACACCAATATCCATGATACATATATAGACGTATTTTCTAGTGTCACATTGATCACATCATTTATATAAACAAGTGATATTCGGTTAGAGGCAGAATGCCATGCTGTTCCAATGGTCTGTTCCGTTTGAGGCTGTCTTGACGATGGCTGTGCAGGAACAGTTACCGATCTAACTCGTAAAACGTTTAAAGAATGGTTTCCTATCTTAAGGGTTTGGAATAGCGGATTAGTAATAGTAACAACAAGAGAGGCATTTTTGTCTATGTCCAAGGCAGCTTCAGCTCGCCTCCTGAGGGCGACACGATTGGACGTAGTGACGCCGCCAACATTCGCACCCGATATGTATCTATTCCTTAAACTAGTAGAGGCAGTCATATTGACCTGAGGCAATCTTCTGACACCACCACCAATAACTCTATTTGGTAAACTCATCTTATATATAAATGATATAATTTATATATAAATATTACTTCTGGCAGCCATTAAATACTGCAGGTGCAGGTGGATCAGAGCAAGGATTAGGTTTATTTTCGCTATTGAGTGATAGTTTCTCGGTAAAGTAACTACCATTAGCAAGGTATACGTTAGTTTGAGCACCAGTTTGGGCTAAACAATTGCGCTGTCTATAAGGTATATTCTCTCCAGACGTAATCGTAACAGGAACCGTCTTAGTATAGCTGGCGCAAGGAATTCGCTTTGTTCCTGTGAAGTTAAGGGTCCTGTTGCTACAACCACCGCGTTTTGCTGCATAAGGTAATCCGTTGCCACTAATATCTGAAGTTTTATGCAAGGCGGCTTCAGTCCTTACTTGCTCAATATACAGACCTTGACTAGAATTGAGAGGATAGTTGTCACCTGGTTTCACAACCCATCCCTTATTGCTGCTCATATTAGAAGTAAACCATCTATACTTTTTGTCAAGCATTCCCTTAGTAGAAAGAACACTTGGTTTGATATAGTTGTTGTTGTTGGTGCAACAGCTTCCCGAGCTATGAATTTCTCTCTTATATGTTCCGCAACAAGTTCCATGGCCCATGGGCTCTGGACCCCTAAATGGTGTTCTGGTTACAGATTTACCCAAATTAGTAGGTCCAACAGCACCTACATTTCTGTAACCACCGTTCAACGAAAAGCCTCCAGACGCCTTGACAAATGATGGTGTTAGTTTACCATATGGACCTTGGACCATCCATGTCTGCTCAGGACTTCTTCCTGATAGATTCAACTTAGCTACTGATTTTTTTTTTAACGTATGAAGAGACATATTGTATATATATAATAAACATTAATATTTAAAATTCAGCTCAACATGTTTGACAGCATAATTATCCCATTTATCGGTATGACGATATTGTCTGATAATAAAAAACTTGGCTTGCGATAAATCAATGCCAAAATCTGCCGCTTTGATAGTAGTTTCTGTAAACACATTTGAAGGATATTCATTAACTGGTATATTTGACCATGCGTTAATAGTTGGGTCTGCAATGGCAGCGGCAAGCTCAGCCGGTGTCGGATCTCTCTTTGTTCTCCATAATATAAACTCTTGCCCCATAGCCTGATCATTATGATCAAAAAACTGAACGTATAAGTTTTCTGGTTTTCTATAATCACCAAATGGCCCATCAGTTGGTAGTCCAGTCTGATTTGGGTCGCCACTATTGAAAGCAAACATGTCGGGACGATCACCACCATTATTATTATTTCCAGCAATCCATGTTATTTTCATATCAACAAGTTGATCCCAATTTTTGAGGAGTTCAGCATCGCTAGCGGGCTGTAACTGTCCGCCAGGATACATTTCTTGAGGATTTATCACCATCTCGCCGACACTCTTAGATCGTAGATAACGTCCCTGCAAACTCCAAGAGTTCTGACTGACAATGGCAGCATTAGGTGTTATATGTAAAGTGCTAGGACATGTATCACCAGTATCGGTGAACGCGGCATAATATGGCGTAGGATTTGGTTCCGCGTTAGAGTTGAATCCAACAATCCCCTCTGAATAGGCTAGTCCATAGGGATTGAAATAAGGACCAGTCAGTGTTACACCTGTTATGCCATTAACACCGCCGCTATTTGGATTCCTTTGTCCTGATCCCGATGGCACTATTAAAATGTGATGGTGTAGCGATTCATCAGCAAATATGCGATTGTCTCCTCCAGGAACAAAATTTGTAACAACATTAATTGGCGGATTACAATCACAAAGAGTTTCGTTATTACCAGTTGTTAAATACTTATTCATCTGACTGCCTGTGCGAGAAATTAGGGGTTTTTTAATTCTTTGCAAATAAACATGAGATGACAAGCTTTGTCTTGGTAGCTCAACCGTTGTAACTTCAGAGACTTGCTTACTTTCAATATATTGAGATTGAGAGAAATTATCAGGAATATTATCATCAGGTTTTACAATATTGCCTTTGCCTTCTAGCCATTTATTCTTTTTGGCTAGCATACCTTTCGTAGACAGGACGCTAGGCTTGATATAGTCGCTATTGTTGGTGCAGCAACTCTTGGAAGTCTTTCCAAGAGTAGTTTCACCAACATAGCCAATGTTGCGTGTGCCGCCATTGATAGAAAATCCACTCGCTAATGATGAAACCTCATTGTTGCTATCTCCAAATGGACCTTGGTTCACCCATTTCTTAACAGGTGTTACAATTTGAGAGATTTTGTATTTACTAACTGCTTTACGCTTCGTAGCGTTTATGGACATATAATATATATATAATCATGTTATTTAAATATTATATTAAAATCAAAAATCTCTCTTTCAAGTTCTTATTAAGGGCACGTTTAAAAAACCAATAGAGAGAAGTTTGCAAGATAGGAAGCAACATCTCGTCTATATCTGATTTATCATGAATATTCACCTTGAACAAACAGTAAACGCCCACACAAGCTACACTATAGTATCCAGATTTATAAGAAACTCTGTAGGGCAATGATCGTATAGAGTGGAATTCAGGGGATTTGAAATTATCCTTTTTATAAGGTGTGTCAACAACTAGTATACCATTATTTTCTCTCTTAAATGCATCCATGTTAGCGATTACATAGATGTCGTTACTAATAACAATAATATCTTCAGGAGAAACAAACAGCAAACCAAACTGGTTTTGTTCAAAAAATTTGATCTGTTTGATGATCTGCCTCATGATCCCATCTACCGCTTCATAAGAGAGACCATGTTTATGATGTGCCAACTGTTGAGACAAAGTCATCACAGACTTGCTCTGAAAAACAATTGAGGACGGATTTCTCTTTGAGATATTTGGTATGACATTAGTAAGATAAGATAAGAACAATGAATTAGATGACTCTAAAGTATAGATGTTATCTTCATTTTTTATTACTTTACTACCCTTAGATGAATAAATATTAGTCATTATGCATTAATCGCACATTATTTTTATATTTATGAAATAATAAATATAAAATATTGGAGTTATAGATCATGTACTTTCTCAACGTCATCAGAATAAATAACTCTTTTGAGATGTGGACAACAAGTAAATAATATGTTATCAATATATTCTCGCATAGTTTCGTAAGAATTAAAGGTGTGTAACTCGCCATCATAATATAGTTTGAATAGTCCTGTTTCGCATAGAACATCTATTTTTGATATAATACAGCACGTTGTCCCTGATATAAGCAGAGCAGTGCAGAGTTTATCCAGATTCAACCAATTTACCTTTCGTCTCCTTCCAGTCGTGACACCATACTCTTTACCTACGTCACCAATCTTTGCTAGCTCAGGATCGTCTAATAGAGAGTCAGGAAAGTCTGGGTCAATACCGGACCGTGTATCGTATATCTTTGCCGCACCATATATATTATCAATACACTGCATTGGAAACCCTAGACTGCATGCACCATAAGGAAGCGTATTACTTGATGTAACAAATGGATAGTTTCCATAATTTATATCCAACCAGAAACCTTGTGCACCTTCGCAAAGAATCTTTCCATATAATTTCTCATCCCATATATAGTTTTTAAAGAAGCCAATATTTTGTGCATCTTCAACCCTGCTGCCTAGGCGAGCATATTTATCTCTATAACAAGGTGCAATGCCTTTTGCAGTGCTGCCTTGAGCTCCGACATACTTTTTTTTGTCTTCAATAATATGGTCTTCGCTAACGACGTGGCATTTTGGCGATATTTTTATTAGCGATGTATCAAAGCCGTTCTCATTAAGGTATTTGATTTCCTCAATGAATGCCTTCTTTTCAATGACACAATCAGGTCCTATAATGGATGGCACATTATAAAATATTCCACTAGGAATTAGATGTGTTTTATATTTATGACCATTCTTGTAAATTGTATGCCCGGCGTTATGGCCACCTGCCCATCTACAGACGAAGTCATAACCGCCACAAGATGCTAGATGCGAGACAATTTTACCCTTTGCTTCATCTCCCCACGCAAGTCCACAACATACGTCTACTTTTAGACACTGATCTTTTTTTAGAAAGTCCATATAGTATTTAATCAAATAGGTTTTAATTTATTTTAAATACAAAATTGATTAAGCAAAGTTCACAAAATAAAATAAACAAATAAATAAACTATGCTGTTCAAGGGAAAACTCAAGGGAACACTTAAGGTGATCCGTGAACTCAATCGCGGTGCAGAGGGCATCGTCTATTTATGCGAAGACGTAGCCGGAGATAAATTTGCAGCAAAAAGATATTTCAATGACCAGCTTCCATTAATGAATCGTGAGGTATACTTTCATAAAACAATTATGTCGCACGAAAGATTCTTACATCCAGTAGATATTGGATCAATTGATGACAACGAATCAGATACCCATAACAGCTTAATATTTCCATACATAGCCGGTGGCGACGGCTTTAACTTTATAGAATACTTTGCACGATCAGGACACTATGACACAAAAAAAGCACAAGAATTCTTGCTAGAACATTGCATGGAGTTTTGGAAGACGTTGCACATATGCCATGAACGTAACGTCTGTCATTGGGATGTAAAACCAATAAATATCCTCATAGATAACTACGAGGTCTCTGCAAAGAAGAAAAAACATAATATGTTCCTGATAGACTTTGGATTGTCTAGCAGTGCACAGTATATATACAAAACTGCACCTAGCCGGACTTATAGTGCTCCTGAGGTTTTGGCATCAGAAAGAAGAAGACCAATTACCTACCGTTGTGATGTATGGAGTGCCGGCGTATCATGGTTAACGCTCGCTCTTGGACATGAAGGAACGATTACATACGGTTATGGAGACAAATTGAGAAAAGAAGGTTATAAGTTTCTAGAAACTAACATCTATTCAAAAGATAAGCTGATTCCTGGTATGAAAAAGATACTAGAAGCGTCTCTTTCTCCAGATCCTAGGCATCGTGCGTGTGCAGATGAGATATACACTATCTAACTGTCACCTCCTTGAGTTTCCAAAACCATGGAACGCTATACATGAGGTTGACCGGTTGGTTATGCTTGAATCTAGTCCTAATATTATTACTATTCACGTTATCATGCCACCTATAGTAATTGATGAAAACATGTCTTTCATTTTTCTCAATTTTCCCTTGTTGTATTTTGATGTTTTTTAGGATTCCAAGATTAAGTTTTTCAAAGACAGCTTTGATGTATTGTTCATTCACGCCCTCTTCAATGCGTGGAATGCAAATTGATGGATTATAATCACTTGGTGTTGGTGTTGTCATTGTTATCTACTGTCAACAGATAACAATAATTCGTATCAATTTTTTGTTTGCAATCTCCTGTATTTAATCTATAATTCTTGTAGTGATTCGGCTGTTGCTGTTAGGAGATTATATTATATTATAATTACTCTTTAAACTTTAATTAAAATAGTATTAAAAAGATGAAAATATAATAACTAGCAACTTATATTGGTAGGATGGAAAAATCACGCTTTGCATGCATGCAAAAACCAAAGCAAGCTGGAAAACCAAAGAACAACAAAACGAAGCAAAAGGCAAAGAATACACGCTTTAAGTCAGAAGACTTTCTTAGTGATAATAATGTATTCAAAAAAGCAAATGGTTCAAAAGACAATGTGAAAGATAAAGGAAAAGAGACAAAACCAGATGCAAGCCCATCAACTGGAAGAGAAGATAAAGAAAAGAGGCAGAAGACACATCTGAGGCTATCAAGCGTGCCCTTAAAACTTGATATCACGGCATTAAGCTTTCCTAATCTATTGGAAGATGTGGATACCAAGAAAGAGGTTCAGGTGGCTTGCACAATGAATTACTCTAAAATGGTGAAAAAGACAGAGCCTAAGAAAATAGACAAGACAGACACAAAAATGTTGGACCTAAGCGACAAAGAAAGAGTCCGACGATGGTTGATAAACTATAAGAATGAACGCAGGCGAAGCGATTATTTAGAAGAAGAAGATAAATGTGATTTAATTTGGGCAAATTGGCAGATCCGTTACCAAGCAGATAAAAGACAGAGAGAGGAATTAGGAGAAAAATTTTATGAAGTGACAGAAGAAGATAACGACTATGATAGTGATACAAGCAGTGATGACGAGTTTGATGAACGAGAACCGTATGACGACAATTAATGAGTTCAAAATTACCTTAATTTTTGTATAATTGTATTATGGACAGCGAAAATGAAGAAGATTTTTCATGGATATTTGAATACGAACGATTAGAAGAAAAGTATGAGACATTTTACAAGCGTGATGTAACTGCAATTAACGTAAACTTTGTATACGTTAATCTGAAGAATGAGGTATCTGCGATATCAACAAAGCAGTATGATTTCATAAAACCGAACGTTATACCAAAAGACCACCTAGTGAGACTGATAAAGGAAAACATGAGTAAAAACAACACAAACTACAAGATACTATCAGTTCTCAAGTATAATATTGACATTATATTTGAAGATCTGCCCTATATGTTGAGTAAACCAAAAGACTATCCGTTCCTGACGTCCATAGATACGCTTCAAGATATACATTTCAAACCTACAATAGACATGTTTTCAGAGATAAATACGATGTATATTGTGTATTACGAAAAAGACAAAACCGTGCAAAACCGAAGTAATACTAAAAAGATCATATTTAAAGAGTCATCAAAACCTAATCTCAGAAAGACTAAGAGAAAATAACTTAAAGAAATTCAACTAAGGTATGTTAAACATGTCCGCCCTTGGGAACGCTCTTGACTCGCACACCTCTCGCAATGTCGGTTGGAACGGCACTGCGCAACACGCATGGTCGCATGATGAAAAAGAACAGATTGTTCAATTCTTTTCTCAAGTAACCCGAACTGATAAGAATACTGTTCGCACTGTAATGGCTGGACGTCTTGAGAACATTCTCAAGACACTTTCTTGTCATCCAGAAAAAAGTTATACTGAAGCAGGTTCTACTGATAACCTTCTTACCGTTCTTTACCAGATGATCGGACACACTCGTGACATTATTTCTGGTAAAGGCGAGTATGAACTATCATACATGATGATTCACACCTGGAATAAGTTCTTCCCTGAGCTAGCACGCGAGGCTCTTAAGGAGTTTGTAATCTCCAATAATGGCTCTCATCCTTATGGCTCTTGGAAGGACTTGAAGTATATGTGTGGTTATTGTTACGATGTTGACGGTAATGATCAAAATTCCCTTATTAAGTTTAGTTCGGATCTGATGCTTTCTCAGCTGAAGCAGGATATTGACGCTCTTAATTCGGGTGACACGAAGAAAATCTCCCTGTGTGCTCGCTGGGCCCCTCGCGAAAAGACCCACTTTGGATGGCTTTTCAAGATTATGGCTGAGAGCTGCTACAGCCACTGGCTTGATACGGCAAAGAGTGTAGATAAGCGCAATTCTGCACGTCGTAAGGCCTATCAGAGTTTCAGAACTGACTTGGCCCGTTTGAACAAGGCCCTTGATACTACTCAGATCAAGCAGTGCTCAAAGGAATATTCTCAGATTGATATCAAGGGTGTCACATCTATTACACTCCGTCGCCAGAACAGGGCCCTTCGTAATGTAGACAAAACTGGTCGTCAACGATCAAGCGATCCTGATCGCGTCAAATGCGCAGAGAACTTCACTGAGTTTATGGCCAAGGCCGTGAAGGGGGAAGCTGTCGTGAAGGGCAAGCGAGTATCTCTGATTGACTTTGTGAAAGATGCACTCAATACACACGACAATGTCGGTAAGGATGTGCTCAATCTACAGTGGCAAGATAATTCCAAGCTCAATGATAAGTTGAAAAATGTGATTGCCATGGTAGATACTTCTGGATCTATGACCATGAACGGCTGTGTTCCTCTTTATTCTGCCCTTGGTCTCGGCTGTCGCATTGCAGAAAAGTCTAGCGTGGGTCGTCGCGTTATGACTTTTAGTGCCAGGCCTACATGGGTTAATCTGGAGTATGAGAAAAAGTTCACCGATATGGTTGCAAAGATCAGGGCGTGCGAATGGGGAATGAACACAAACTTTGGGTCCGCTCTACGACTTATTCTTGATGTGATTGTTCAAAACCGTCTTTCGGTTGAGGATGTAGAGAATATGGTCCTTGTCATCCTATCTGATATGCAGATTGATTGTGCCGAAACAGGCAAGACCATGTTTGAGTTTATTGAACAGGAATATCATGCTGCCGGCATGAAGGTTCACGGCAAACCTTACTCTCTTCCTCACATTGTTTTCTGGAATCTCAATACAACGTCTGGCACGCCTGTATTGTCGTCTACTAAGAATACCTCTATGATGTCTGGATCTTCGCCTGCTCTTCTTCAGCAGTTCTGTGACAACGGTATTGAAGCCCTCAGAGGATTCACCCCATGGAAGAGCATGCTTGACCAGCTTAACAATGAGCGTTACGAGATCCTGAAGAATCATGCCACCAACTATGTCGTGTATGATAAGGTATAAAATAGTAAGCCATAAAAGTTAATAATTAAAAAATTTTCTTTATTATATAATCTAGTATTCAAAAACTTAAATAAATATAATAAAAACTATTATATTTATTATATGCAACCAGCCAACAACGAACAGTTCACGAATGCAATGGTAGACCTTGTTAACAATATGTTACAGTCAAATCGTTTGATCAATGATATGAATATGCTCCCACTACCTGAATCAAATATTAACGCTTTTGGTAATTCTATTGGATTGAACAATATATTACAGCAAAGCATTGAGGACGCAAAGCCTGTTTACAAGAACGTTATTTCAGATGATGCAAAAGAATCTCTAGAAACTATTAAGTATTCGTCTGATTTATCGTGTAATTTATGTGCTATAACCCAAGAAGAATTTAAGGAAGGTCAGGATATAATTCGTCTACCATGCGGACATTGTTTCAATAAAGTAAGTATTTTAGAATGGCTAGAGACAACAAAGGCAGAATGTCCAACATGCCGTTATGCGCTCCCGTCCAAAGAAATCAAAGACTACGAAAAAATATCAGAAGATAGCATTTCTGACGATGATGATGATGAAGATGTAGAAGCTGATGTTGAAGAAGAAAATGACTTATCACAAAACTTAGTATACACAAGAATTATGCGGAGATTTGTGACACCGCCAGCGGGTGTATTCATGGACCGTGACATTACACGACGCTATCTGTCAAGAAATATACAATATCTACATAATGAAGAAGACGATATAGAATTACAAGCTATGCTTTTCCAAAGCTTATCCGCCAGTCAAGATATTAGTGGAAATTAAAGATCGTCAATGTTTAGTTCTTCGCCATCACTATCATCTCCTTGCAACCAATCAAGAGATTCTGCAGTGCTCCCTTCAGCATTTGCTGCATCCAACATATCATATAGATTTTGCGTGTTTTCATCTACCATTTCAATTTCTGCACCTTCGTTTCTGTCATTTGGATTTGATGATGCACTGGTAAGTGGTAGCCAATCAATGTCTACAGATGACTTCAAGTAGTCCACATCGCTTGGATTATAGACCTCAAGTAGATCACAAGTTTCCTTCGCATCAGACCGTTTGACTTCCCATGAACGAAGTCCAACTAGCACCCAACTATTTGCTGAGACTCTGTTATCACGTGCATTACGTCCTTTGAACTTGCTTCTGATAATCATAATACGATCTCTTCCATCAATACATCTTACATCGCAGCGCTGACCGTATATTTTCGTGACAATTGCATAGATCTCGCCTTCTTCACGTGCTTGACGAACACCTGCGTTATTCCCTCCGGATTGATGTTTTCGTGCGACTCTTTTGCCTTTGTTTCCTCCACCAGTGTTCTTGACCATTTTGTTTATATTTTACCTGAATATTTTTAAATCAATTTTATTTAGTAAAAAATCTACGTTTAATATATAATGACCAGAACCATGCCTGAAATTGTCAAGGAGCTTCACAAGAAGCACCCCAGCATGCCTATGTCTCAAGTATTTAAGGAGGCTGGCAAAGTATATCGTGCCCAGCCTGGCGTCCCCGCTAAGAAGGACACTAAGAAGAAGAAGGGAGGTAAGAAAAGA
>MDTD01116061.1_pt1 | contig 15650 bp, 10 predicted proteins | sample 811221 | NCBI WGS metagenome assembly MDTD01 (sample SAMN05326646, study PRJNA326480) | marine metagenome | isolation source: seawater | place: Pacific Ocean: South West | collected 2011
CGGCGAGTTCGATCGGGTCGAAGCCCTCCGGCGAGGCGTGGTCCCCGATCGCGAGGAAGGCAGCCGCCGCTTCAGGGTCGGCGGCGAACTGGCTGCGACGGCTGCTCAGGAGCTCGAGCAGGATGCGCTGCTCGGCAGGCCGCGCGTCGCGCTGCAGCACCTGCTGCATCAGTTGATCGATGCGCTGGGCGTCGGCGTCCGCGCCGTCTCGCCAGACGCGGATCGCCAGCCCGCGCGCCGCCTCGACGAAGCTCGGATCATTCAGCAGCACCAGCGCCTGCTGCGGAGTGTTGGACCGCGCACGCTGCACGGTGCATTCCTCGCGCGTCGACGCGTCGAAGGCCAGCAGGCTGGGGTGCAGGAATGTCCGGCACCAGTAGGTGTAGAGCCCACGCCGCAGCCCGGCGCTGCCGGTGTCGTGCGTCCAGCGCCGCTTCGGGAAGTTGAGCTCGCGCCAGTAGCCCTCCGGCTGGTAGGGCTTCACGCTGGCGCAGCCGACCGTGCGGTCGAGCAGGCCGGAGGCAGCAAGCGCCTGATCACGCACGAACTCGGCGTCGAGCCGGAAGACCGCCTGCCGCGCCAGGGCGCGATTCTCGGGGTCGCGTTCGCGCCAGGCCGGATCGTCCGCCGAGGCCTGCCGATAGGCGCGCGAACTCACGATCAGGCGCACGATGTGCCGCACATCCCAGCCGCTCTCCATGAACTCGGCGGCCAGCCAGTCGAGCAGCTGCGGGTGCGTCGGCCACTGGCCCTGCGCGCCCAGATCCTCGAGCGAACGGGTCAGACCCTCGCCGAAGAACAGCGCCCACAGCCGGTTGACGAAGGCGCGGGCGGTCAGCGGATTGCGCGGATCGACGATCCACTCGGCGAGGTCGAGCCGGGTCAGGCGACCATCCTCGGCCGAGGCGGGCTGCGGCAGAAAAGCGGGCACCGCAGGCAGGACCACTTCGCCCGAGTCATCCATCCAGTTGCCGCGCGGCAGGATGCGGGTGAGGCGCGGCTCGGCACGCGCCTGCGTGACCAGCGTCATCGGCACGGCGCGCTGCAGCATGTCGAGCTCGGCCTGGGCCGCAGCGCGCTGTTCCCGCACCGGCTGCAGCAGCGGAGTCGTGGCCAAGAAGTGCGCCTGCAAGGTGGCGCTCGCCTCCTGCGGCCGCGCCTCGACCTCGTGGCCCAGCCACTGCTGCACCTCCAGCCCGATCCCGTGCACCGAAGCCAGCGCATTGCGCGTGCGCAGCCCGGAGTTGTCCCAGTAGGCCAGCCCGCCGAACTGGGTGAAGGCCATGCCGTCGATCACATCGCCCGGCTTCAGGCCGACGCGCGCCGGATCGACCTCCAGCCGCACCCATTCGCCGGCCGGAGGCAGCGCGCCGAAGGGCCGGTGAGCCTCGGAGTCCTGGCCGATCCCGCCGAACTCGATCTTGTCCGCTCCCCAGTACGGCCGATGCTCCCAGCGGCCGTCGCGGTGGAACTGCAGCATGATCGTCTCGGGCGGGTTGTCCGGGTCGAGCCAGACGTGGGTGTAGAAGCGGTCGCCCTCCCCCAGCGTCAGCCGCTGCTCGGCGTTGTTGAAGTAGTGCTGGACGATCCCCTGGCCGCTCTGCCGCCGCAGCTTCTCGCCTGAGAGCGGCGGGTGCGTCTTGGCGTCGACGAAGTTCCACGAGCCGCCGATCGAAGCCGCCGGGCGCGCGTCCTCGGCCCAGGCGAAGTCCTGCTCTTCGGCGGGCATCGTGGCGAGCTCCGCTTCCCAGGCTGCCTGAGCCTGACGCAGCTCCGGCGTGGCCGTCGTCAGCTGACGGTCCAGCTCGGCCAGGCGCGCTTCGACCGCGGCGATCGCTTCCACTTGCTCGGCGCTCGGCACGGGGATCCGCGGCCCCCAGTTGCCATCGTTGTTGGCGCCGTTGAAGACGCCGCGCTCCTCGATGTCCGCGAAGAAAGCCGCGAAGGAATAGAAGTCGCGCGCCGAGAACGGATCGAACTTGTGATCGTGGCACTGCGCGCAGGCCAGCGTCGAGCCGAGGAAGGCCGTCGCCGTGGTGCGCACCCGATCGGCGGCGTAGATCGCCAGATACTCCTTGTCCTGCGCCCCGCCCTCGGCCGTGATCTGGTTAAGGCGGTTGTAGCCGGAGGCCACCTGCTGCTGCAGCGTGGGGTTCGGCAGCAGGTCGCCGGCCAGCTGCTCGCGCACGAACTGATCGAAGCGCATGTTGTCGGCGAAGGCCTGCAGCACGTAGTCGCGATACGGCGCCATCGGCCAGCCCTGGTCGCCGTGATAGCCCACGGTGTCGGCGAAACGCACCAGATCCAGCCAGTGCACCGCCAGGCGTTCGGCGTGATGCGGGCTGGCGAGCAGCTCTTCGACCGCCGCGGGCACGGCCTCGTCGAGCGGGCGCGCCGCGAAGGCCTGCACCTGCTCCGGGCTCGGCGGCAGGCCGGTCAGATCGAAGCTCAGCCGCCGCATCAGGGTGCGCGGGTCGGCGTCCGGGGCGGGCTGCCAGCCGCGCGCTTCGATGCCGGCCAGGATGAAGGCGTCGATCGGGTTGCGGCCCCAGCTCGCGTCCTGCACCGCGGGCAGCGCCGGACGCACCACCGGCTGATACGCCCAGTGCCCCTCCCACTCCGCGCCCTCGCGGATCCACTGCGCGATCGTCTCGACCTGCGCCGACGTCAGCGCCAGCCCCGAATCGACCGGCGGCATCTGGTCGTCCTCGTGCCCGGTCGTGATGCGGTAGTGGAGCTCGCTGTTCTCCGGGTCGCCCGGGTCGATCAGCGGGACGCCGTCGAGATCGGCGAACAGACCTTCGCGCGTGTCAAAGCGCAGATCGGCTTCGCGCGTCGCCGCATCCGGGCCGTGGCACTGGAAGCAGTTGTTCGACAGAATCGGCCGCACGTCGCGGTTGAAGGAGACGCGCTCGGCGCGCGCACTCGTGGCGCCCTCCTGCCCTCTGTCCGCAAGCGAACCCTCCCAAGCCAGCAGGCTCGTCCCAGCCAGCGGCAGAATCAGCGAAGCGAACACCCGCGCGCGCATGGCACAAGCCTAGCATTCGGCCCCGACCCAGCACCGCGGCGCGGCGGCGATTCAGGCTGCGGCCGGGGAACAGCGAGGCACGGGAGTCGTACGATCCGGGCTGGTCGGTCCTCGACGAATGCCCCCCCACCATGCGCCGCTCCGCTCTCCCGCTTCGCTTGCTCTCCCCGCTGCTGCTGACGGCAGCTCCCTTGGCCGCACAGGCGACCGAGGCCCAGCTCGCCCAGGCGGAGGAGCGCATCGAAGCGATCTACGAACGGGGCGCCTTCAGCGTGCGCCCCTTCCGCGGCGCGTGGGAAGCCAACGGGCAGGAATACACGGTGCCGCGGCAGGTCGAGGGCCAGACCGTGCGCGTGCGGATCGAAGCCGCGACGGGCGCGGAACGGGACCCCGCGCCGCGCGCGGAAGCGGGCCCTCCCGGCACGCCGTCCCCGGATGGGAAGCACACCCTGATCCAGCGCGGCGGCAGCCTGTTCCTGCGCGATCTTGAGTCGGGCGAAGAGAAGCAGATCGGGCGCACCGGCGAGCCGCGCACGCTCCGCAACGGCAACGCCAGCTGGAGCCCCGACGGCGCCTGGCTGGCCTTCGTCGAGACCGATCAGTCCGAGGTGCGCTTGCGTTCGCGGCTCGTGCCGGGCGACCCCAGCTACCCGGGCGTCACCGAGGATCGCTTCGCTCGGGTGGGCGGCAAGATCGCCAAGCTGCGGGTGGGCATCGCCGACGCCGAGACAGGCACCGTCCGCTGGCTGGACCTGCAGGCGCCGGAGGAGGGCATCTACCTCGGCATGGTCGAGTGGGCGCCCGATTCCAATGAGCTGCTGATCGAGAAGCTCAGCCGCTTCCGCGATGAGCGCAGCTTTCTGCTGGCCGACGCCGCCACCGGCAACATCAAGCGCCTCTTCCACGAGCAGGACGAGGCCTGGGTGGTCGCCAGCTACGGCACGAACTCGGGGCTGAGCTGGCTGGGTGGCGGGAAGTCCTTCCTGGTCCTCAGCGAGCAGGAAGGCTGGCGACAGGCCTACGTTTACAGCCGCACCGGCGACCGGATCCTCAAGCTGACCCCGGACCAAGCCGACATCATCGAGCGGGTGCGGGTCGATGAAGCGAGCGGCTACTTCTACTACGCCGCCTCGCCGGACAACGGCACGCAGAAGTACCTCTACCGCGTGCCCTTGGAAGGCAACGCCCCACCCGAGCGCCTCACCCCCACCGACCAGCCCGGCACGCACGACTACGACATCGCGCCGGGCGGGAACTGGGCCTTCCATACCTACTCCACCTTCGATCAGCCGCCGATCACCGAGCTGGTCTCGCTGCCGGATCATCGCCGCGTCCGCCTGCTCGAGGAACGCAGCGGGCTGCAGGCGCGAGCGCGTGAGGTGGTCCACCAGCCGACCGAGTTCCTAAGCCTCGACCTGGGCGAAGGCGTCGAGGTCGACGCCTGGCTGCTGAAGCCGAAGGACTTTGACCCTTCCAAGAAGTACCCGCTGATCGTCTACGTCTACGGCGAGCCGCACGCGCAGACCGTGCTCGATGGCTGGGGCCAGGCGCAGGCGCACTATCACCGGGTGCTGGCGGACCAGGGCTATCTGGTGGTGTCGATCGACAACCGCGGCACCCCGGCGCCGAAGGGCGCGGCCTGGCGACGCGCCTGCTTCGGCAGCCTGGGCCCGCTGTCGACCGAAGAGCAAGCGGCGGCGGTGCAGGAGCTCGCGCGGACGCGCTCCTACGTCGACCGCTCACGGGTTGGGATCTGGGGCTGGAGCGGCGGCGGCTCGAACACCCTCAACGCGATGTTCCGCAAGCCCGAGATCTATCAAGTGGGCATCGCGGTCGCGGCCAAGCCGCAGCCCTGGCTCTACAACGCGTGGTTCCAGGAGATCTACATGGAGACGCGCGAGACGAACCCCGAGGGCTACCAGCAGTCGGCGCCGATCCACTTCGCGGAGGGGCTGCAGGGCGATCTGCTGATCGTGCACGGCACCGGCGAGCTGAACACCCACGTGCAGATCATCGAAGGCCTAGTCGATCGCCTGATCGAGCTCGGCAAGCGCTTCGACTACATGAGCTATCCGAATCGCCGCCACGGGATCCGCGAAGGCGCGGGCACGACCGTCCACCTGCGCATGCACATGATCCGCTACTGGCTGGATCATCTGCCGGCCGGGCCGCGCTGAGCCGGGGAAGACTCAGGCTTCGTCCTCACACGCGACTCGCTTCAGGGGCTTGAGCCAACGAAGCGTCGCAAAGGTGACCACCGCGAGCAGAAGAGCGATCTCCAGTCGCCGATAGGCCACTGCGGCACCGAGCGCACCCATCGCCCAGATACTGGCAGCCGTCGCCGTTCCCGAGACGTGGTCATTCGACTTCAGAATCGCTCCGCCGCCAACAAATCCAACGCCGGTTACGAGGCCCTGAAGAATGCGCGCTTGTGCTCCGGAATCTCCTTCCAAGACTGAAATGGAGATCAGCACGTAGGCGCATGAAGCAAGCGAGACCAGCGGGATCGTGCGCAAGCCGGGGCTACTCTTCTTCTTTTCCCGATCCCAGGCGACCGGAAGTGCGAGCAGGAACGCCACAACGAGCGCACTGAGGTTGTAAGCCAGGACCTCGAGACTGAACTCGAAAGACCAAAGGGCCTCGGGAATCTCATGAAGATCGGAGCCGCCGGCTGGGGGCTCCTCTCCGGATTGCAGGGCGCCTGCGTTGTACAGCGCCCAGCCAACCACGGCCTGAATCGAGTTCACCCTTCACCTCGTGCGCCACGCAACAGGCCCAGGCCGCCGACCACGGTGCAGAACACGCCGCCGATCAACAGCCAGATCGCCTTATCCGTAGGCGAACCGCTGAAGAACTCGGAGACCTGCGAGGCAAAGGAATCCGCCGCAGTCATGCCCAGCACCAGCAGGATCACACCAATCACGAAAAGGGCGAGACTGACGGGCTTACTCATATCGTGCGCAGTCTAACAAGCGCCAAGTCGCGGCCTCTGTGCACCGGTGGACGGCGACAAGCTCAACTTCAGAGCACGCCGAGGCACCGAAGCACTCGCGAAGAAGCTCGGCGCTGCCCGGCCTCGAGCCGCACCAGGTTGCACCTTCGCGCAACTCGAACGGCAGCGAATTGCGCAAGCCCTTCTTCGTCTGCTTTCGCAATTCGGCGTGCGTGGGTTCGCGGTCGCGCGCATGAAGTCGTGATAAAATTTGTGCGAATCGCGTGAGCATCCCCGTGCGCGTGATTCGGTCGAATATGACGACAAACCCCTCGAACAACGGCACCGCCATGTCCAGGAACGGACAGACTTCAGGAGACGACGACCTGCCTCGCCGTCGGGTGTTCGACCTTGAGTCGGACACCAAGCCTCCCAAGTGGAATGTGAACGGCGAGTACCCCTACCCCAAGAAAATGGGGGTTCTGGAGTATGAGGAGTGCAAACACGAGCTGCAGATCGAACTGCTCAAGGTGCAGAAGTGGGTGCGCGAGACCGGGCAGCGCGTCGTCGTGCTCTTTGAGGGCCGTGACGCGGCCGGCAAGGGCGGCACGATCAAGCGCTTCATGGAGCACCTCAACCCTCGTGGTGCCCGCGTCGTCGCGCTGGAGAAGCCGACCGAGCGCGAGCGCGGCTCGTGGTACTTCCAGCGTTACATCGAGCACCTGCCCTCCAAGGGCGAGCTCGTGCTGTTCGACCGCTCCTGGTACAACCGCGCCGGCGTCGAGAAGGTGCTGGGCTTCTGCAGCGACAAGGAGCACCTCGAGTTTCTGCGCCAGACGCCGCAGCTCGAGCGCATGCTCGTCAACAGCGGCATCACGCTGATCAAGTACTGGTTCTCGGTCAGTCAGGTGGAGCAGTTCCGGCGCTTCAAGGCGCGCCAGATTGACCCGCTCAAGCAATGGAAGCTGAGCCCGGTCGACATCGCGTCGCTGGCCCGCTGGGACGACTACACCGCGGCCAAGGAGGCGATGTTCTTCCACACCGACACGCGCGACGCGCCGTGGACGATCATCCGCTCCGATGACAAGAAGCGCGGCCGCATCAACTGCATGCGCCACTTCCTGTCCGTGATGGACTACAACGGCGCGCGCAACCGCGACATCCCGCCACCCGACCCCAAGGTGGTCGGCACGGTCAAGGAGTTCACCAACCCGAGCACCCAGCTGCAGATCGACTGATGAAGACCAAGAAACGACTGGAGCGACTCGAGGAGCTGGTGAAGGTCTCGCGCAAGAACCTCAACCTCGCCGTTGAAGAGGCTCGCAAGGCCACGCGCCGCGCCGAGGCAGCTGTCGAGGCCGCCGATGAAGCCAAGGACGACTTCAAGCGGGTCGAGCGACTGCTGCGCAAGGAGCTGACCCGCCTGGTCGCCAAGAAGAAGGCGAAGAAGAAGGAAGCCGCCAAGCAGGCGCGCGAGAAGGTCGCCAAGAAGCGGAAGAAGTAGCGCCCGGCGCCCGGGCCGCCTCGCCTAGCGCGCCTTGGTGATCTTCAGCTTCTCGATCTTGGCCTGCTTCTTGACCGACTCTTCACTGCGCGTGAGCGCGGTCGCGATCGCCTTGCGACTCATGCCCTTGTTGGCCATGAAGTGCAGCTTGCTGATCTCTTCCGCCGTCCAAGCCTGACGGTGTCGTTCGAATTTCTTGGCCATGTTGGTGCTGAGGTTCGTGACGCGCCGGAATGGAGGTGGGTTGAACGCTAGGGTTCGCGCGGCCTTTCGGCCAGCACCACCTGGACTCGACGCTCGTGAGGGTCGACAAAGGTGCCGAGCAGCCGCACGGGACCCTTCCATTTCGGGAACTGAAGCTGCAAGCGTACGGATTCGCCGGCTGGCAGCCAATGCCAATCGGCGCCCGTGCCACACCAACTCACCCGCACTGGCTCCCATTGGTCATCACTCCACATCTCTTGTTGCGAAAAGATGTGTTGCGGGCCGTACCCAAAGTAGCGCACTGGGTACAGCGAGTGGTTGGTGACGAGCGCCGCACAGTCCCGGCCCGCTCGATCGATCTCCACGTCAGTTACCTCTGGCGGCGGCAGCTCGGCCGTCAGGCGGCTCCAATCGATGGAGGCCTCCATCGACGACTGCGGCGTCGCGCAGGAGCCGAACAGCAGCAAGCAAGCGACCCACCTCGCGCGTCTGTCCATCACTTCAGAGTATGGCAGATCAATGGCCAGCTGGCGCTCTGAATCGGCGTCGTGCGGACCGTTCGGAAGGAACCCACCCCTACAATCGCCAGGAGCCATGTCCGCCTGCTTCCGCACCCTGTGGCCTCTGATGCTCAGCCTGCTCCTCGCGGCGTCTGCGCGCGCGCAGACGCAAGAGGACGCGCCGGTCCATCTGTTCATCCTGTCTGGCCAATCGAACATGGCCGGCCTGGATCCGGACATCAGCTTCACGCCGGCGGTCGTCGATGCCCTCGGCGCCGAGCAGGTCGTGGTGGTCAAGGACGCCCACGGCGGCCAGCCCATCCGGCGCTGGTTCAAGGGCTGGAGCTCGGCCGACGGAGAGAGCCCGGAGACGACCGGCGATCTCTACGACCGGCTCATGACCAAGGTCGACGAGGCGATCGCGGGCAAGACGCTGGCCTCCGTCACCTTCGTCTGGATGCAGGGCGAGCGCGACGCGCGCGAGCAGCACGGCGAGGTCTACGCGGCCAGCCTGCAGGGCGTGGTCGACCAGGTCTCGGCCGACTTAGGCCGCGAGGACGTGAACTGCGTCATCGGTCGCCTCAGCGATTTCGACATGGACAACCGGCGCTACCCGCACTGGACGCGGGTGCGCGAGGCGCAGACCTCGCTCGCGGATGCGCACGCGCGCTACGCCTGGGTCGACACCGACGATCTGAACGACGGCGTCAACAAGGCGGGCAAGGAGATCGCCAACGACCTGCACCTGTCGGTCGACGGCTACCGCGTGCTGGGAGAGCGCTTCGCGCAGGCCGCCATCTCACTGGTGCGCCAGGCCGACCGTCCGCACATCGTGCTGGTCATGGCCGACGACCACGGCTGGGGCGACACCGGCTACAACGGCCACCCCTTCGTGCAGACGCCCACGCTCGACGCGATGGCAGCCGAGGCCTTCGTTTTCGATCGCTTCTATGCGGCCGCCCCGGTCTGCTCGCCGACGCGCGCGTCCGTCCTGACGGGCCGCACGCCGGTGCGCACCAACGTGCCCAACCACGGCCGCTACCTGCGCCCCCACGAGCAGACGATTGCCGAGACGCTGAAGGCAGCTGGCTACGTGACCGGCATCTTCGGCAAGTTTCACGTCGGCTCGGCCCAGCCGAACTCGCCGTGCAACCCCTCGGCGATGGGCTTCGACGAGTGGTGCATCGGCCTCAACTTCTTCGACAACGACCCCTACCTCAGCCGCAATGGCGTGATCGAACAACGGGAAGGCCGCGGCTCCGAGGTGCTGGTGGACGACACGCTGGCCTTCCTACACAAGCACAAGGACGGCGCCGCGCCCATGTTCGCGGTGGTGTGGTTCCCCTCGCCCCACGACCCGCACGACGAGCTGCCCGACGGGCCCAGCCTTTACGACGGCCAGCAGGCGGCGGGCTACTTCCGCGAGATCACCCTGCTCGACCAGCAGCTGGGCCGGCTGCGCCAAGAGCTGCGCGCGATGGGGATCGCCGACAACACGCTGCTTTGGTATTGCAGCGACAACGGAGGGCTGGTCGCCGCCAGCTCGGGCGGGCGCGCGCGCAAGGGCAGCGTCTACGAAGGCGGGCTGCGCGTGCCGGCCATCCTGGAGTGGCCCGCCCGCGGCCTACGCGGCCGCACGTCGACGCCGGCGTGCACGACCGACATCTACCCCACTCTGCTGTCGCTGATCGGAGAGCCGCTGCACGCGCCCCACCCGCTCGACGGCATGGACATCAGCCCCACCTTCCAGGGTGCGGACACGCGCGAGAAGCCCATGGGCTTCTGGCACAAGTTCCAAGGCGGCCAGGCCACCTGGAGCGACCGCATCCTGAAGTCGATTCAGGAGAAACAGCTCGCCGGAGAACCCACGCCGCACGACCCGGCGCGGCTCGCCAAAGACGCCGAGGAATTCCCGCAAATCCCCGAAGACTCCACCCAAGGCCACGCCGCCTGGACCGACTGGCCGTGGAAGCTGCACCGCATCAACGGCGACCGCTATGAGCTCTACCACCTCGTCGATGATCCGATGGAGAGTCAGGACCTCTCCGCGGTTGCTGCCCACCAGGAACGCTTGGCCGCGATGCAAGCCGCCCTCGACGCATGGATGCGCAGCGTCGTACGCAGCTTGAACGGCGCGGACTACAACTGAGCCCGTCTCGCCGGTGAAGAAGATGGTCGGGGCGAGAGGATTCGAACCTCCGACCTCTGCAACCCCATGCCTGAGAACGCCCTGACGGAGCTACAGCGTAACCTGTTTTCTGTAAGGGACTTCTGCATTCTAGCGAGCCGCTGCAAGGGTGCAACTGTCGCACCCAGTCGCGTGCTGTCGCGTGGATTCTCGCGCCGTCGCGCGGGAAGCGTGGATTCGTCCACGCCACGCCCTACCGCCGGGCACCCGGATTGAACGGCCCACAAACCCGATCTCTCCACCGCCAAGGGCTCACCGCTTGATTCCCGTCGAGTCCTCTCTTTTGGAGAGCTCGGTGCCGAATGAGCACGTTTAGGCCATCGACCATTCCCGCCCGAGCGCTTACTTCAGGGCCCTGTTGATCGTCGTGACCAATGTCACCCACTGCTTCCTTTCCTCGCCAGTCAAGTCGGATGCCTCATGCTCCCGCGCCCACCGCAGGAATGCCTTGGCAAGCCTGTATTTCGAGAAGTCTGCAATCTCGTCGGCAAAGACATCAACTAGCGGACGAGTCTCCTGCGCCGCGGCTTTCGCCGCAACATCCCAGCCAAGGTCGTCTAGCGCAACCTTGACCAGGGTCTCACGGAGCAAATCTTCAATCTCCGGCTTTCCGACCTTGCCCAGGTAGGAGTCCTTCGTTCGAAGTATTTTCTTGTTGCCAAGGGTGTGGACGAGGGTGTCCTGCTGCGCCGCCTGGTCGCCTGCCACATCTGAGTCGAGCAAAGCGGCGACTTTCAACTTGTGCGCGTGGAGGATCGTTGCGTAATAGACAACCTTACCTGCGCTGTTCGCGAAGACCAGGGCAATCCTCTCGTCCAGGGTCGCTTCCCCAGAAGCCCGGAGGAGCTGCGCGACGGCCTCCACATACCAATAATCTGTCAGCCCCTCCAGAACCAAGTTCCTTGTCTGTGCGAACAAACTCTGCGCTAAATCGTAGCCGAGGGCTTCCTGTAAAGGGAGCAAAGCTGCAGGATCTCCTGACGACAAGCTGCCATGAACTTTGGTTCCGCCCTCTCGCTCCATCATGTCCACAACGCGAACGATGTCCAATTCGTCAGGGCCGACCAGGAAGGGAGAATGCGTCGTGTAGATGGTCTGGTTCTTCTTCGCGAGCCGTGAGATCGTCTCACGAAAATCCCGCTGCTTAAGACCGTGGAGGTTAAGCCCGGGCTCATCGAGCAAAAGAACTGAGTTCTCGTGCTTACCCGCAGCCTCGGCAAAAAAGACTACAAAGAAGGAAACCAGCCATTGGAATCCCTCAGAACGCTGGTCGAGCTCGATCTCTACTCCCAATTCATCTTCGACCACGACTTTGAGGTACTGCCCGTCGGCCTTTATCTTGAGCTTGCTAGCCTCAACGCGATTTGGGTCGGGATTCCAAACGGAGACGATTTGTTTTGTCAAGTCAACGCTCGCCGAGTTCAGCTGATAGTCTCGCGAGTCAAGCTTGTCTTGATATTCTCTTAGCGCATCTTTATCGCTGGCATTGGGCTTTGCGGCGTTTCCAAGATCGGCAAGATCTTCGGCAGAGAATCCAAGCAGCTTGAGTAGACACAGGTTGCCATAGTCATACTGCTCGTCATCAAGCACACCGCTCTCTTCACGCTCTGCAAGGTGCTCCAAATGGATGCGCGGGCGAACACGAAAGTAATTATTGAACAGCACAAACACCGGAAGGCGCGTGTTCAGGCTTTCAAGGACAACATTGCGCTCCTCGTGAATACCACACAGTTTCGACAGACGGTCGTACCGGCCTTCCTCAGTCGCGTTCGCCTCGTCGATTAGCGGCAGCGCATTCTCAAGCCACTCCTTAAGTGCTGCCCCACATTCTCCTTCGACGGGAGTCTTGTCTCCCCAGTTGCTCGAAAGCTCGTCGAGCTGCTCACTGAGCAAGGGGTCGTCCTCCTCTTTTTGCTTGTCTATGTGCGCACAGAGGCGCTTGAGATCCTTAGATAGAGAGCCATAAGTGGGCACAGTCGGGCCTCCTTGGAGTCGGTGCCAAGCCTTGTTATCGAGCTTTCGACCGAATACATAGGTGCATTCCTCATAGCCTTCTGGAAGCCCCTTCAGGTCTTCGGGCTCCAGCGAAAAGTGACCCTCTACTACCGTTACGTTCGAAGGGCTAACGGAGCCACGCCCTATGTCCTTGTTGTACTCGGACCGAGGGTAGTCCCGAAGCGGATCGAATCCCCCAACTCCTGATGGCGCATTCAACTGCTGAAGTGCCTGAAGAATCACTGTCTTGCCCGCTTCGTTCGGTCCGACCAGGATCGTCTTGCCGCTTTCGACCTCAAACTCCCCAGTATCCCGGATGCTTCGGTACATCCGCACCCGCGCTTTGCAAAGCCTCATTTGTGAAAGCTCCCTGTTGTTTGGTGATAACGAGTCCCCATGGCCGCTAGCTTAACGTCTCTGCCGTTCTGGCAACGAACCAAGCGCTTCCAGCCCAACGAAGGAATGGGCTTTGCAATGCCATTCGCGCGCAACGTGGCCCCCGCTTTTCGGCCGCCAATATCTGTGGGCTTTCCGGATTTGGCCCGCTTCTCTACCTCAGGAGGAGATTTTCTCCCGACGACCAACTGGAGGCACAGGTACGCAAGCAGTGAACCGCAACGAGCCATTCGACCAATGCCTGCCATGATGCGATGCTGGACTACTCCGTCCAGTCCCCCCACCCACAGTCTTCGCATTCGATCATCATCACGGTCATTCGGTCATCGGACGCGATACTCCGCTTCAGGCTCGAACCCGTACATGCGGGACAGACTATATAAGGGAAAGGGTCCCCTCCACTGCTCTCTTTCATCATGTGATTGAGCTTTGCCTGGAGAAGTCTCGCGACCTCCACGTCGCCTTGGGTGCCAACAATTTGACCAACAACGTCCTCGAGCGACGTATCGGGCGAAAGGACGAAGCCACGGTAGTCTGCCACCAGAACCGGGAATGGCGCGTCATCAAGCCCGACGGGCACCACCCTCAGGCCGTCGTCACGAATCTTCCGTTGAATGAACGCCCGATACTCGGCACCAACCCAAGCTGACTGGCGTGCGGACACAGACCAAAGGAGCACAAAGACAGTGGCGCCCTCAATACCATCCTCAATACCTCCAGTGATTGAGTCACCAGGCCGAAGGTCCCATTCATCGAACCAAACATCCGCCCCCTGGCCGACCAACAGCTGTGCAATAAGGCGGGCGTTTGCTTTATCAGCCTTGTTGTGACTAATGAAAACCTTCATTCTGCCGACTTGGGTGCCCTGCCTTCTATGAACGCGCCGCGACCTCATCTGGAGAGAGAGCGCGTAGCTCGAGGACTTCCCGCTTCCAGTGCATTCGCGGCTCGGTCCTACCAGTCTCCCATCCGTTTACGGACCCAAGAGAGACCCCGAGAATCGCCGCCAGCTCCCCCTGAGTGAGCCCAAGCTTTCGCCGAGTACTGCGCACAGTGTCCTTGCGCCACTTAACCGGCAACTCGGGAACAGAGCCTTCGGTACCTACCTTGCGCGAAACCGACTTTGCCAGGGACCTGAGTTCACGACGAAGGTCAGCAATCTCACGCTTCTGGGCTGAGATCGTCTTACGAGCTTGAACGAGTTCTTTGGATAGCGGCCCCACTTGGGCCCTCACCTCCTTCCGGGCGAGCCGGGCGACTTCAGCTCGAAATGACTCTGCAAAAGGGGCTTTGCCTGACATGCCAACATCCTACTTGATACTGCACTTGGAAGCGGAGCTGGCGCTGCCCATCAGCTATTGAACACGATCTGCGGATTCTCCATGGAAACACTGCAACAGTTCGGCGCTGATGCAAACGGACCATTAGGAGGCGACACTTCGCTGTCAGATACTGATTGAGTCCCACCACGATGGGCACCCCCCTTCTTCCATGCCACGCGCTCACACTTGCGGCCATCGCTTGGCTAGTCAACTTCACCGGGCAGTATCTTGCCCGAATGCGGTGGCGGCGGGAATGCGACGCCGGATACAAGCGCCTGCTAGACGCGCTGCGTTACGGGGATAGCGACTTGGCCTAGGATTGCGCACTCTGAAGTCACGCAGTGCCCCTAGACACTCATCGAGAATCGCGGGCCCGCCAGGACTCGAACCTGCGACCTATCGATTAGGAACCGGCCGCTCCAACCTGCTGGGCTACGGGCGCCTCTTCTCCACTCAAACAGGCGGAGAGTGCCCATTCAGGGGCCGTAGTTTAGCCACTACCACGCTCCCCCAAAACAGCCCGAGCTCCAGAAGTGCCGATTCACAAAGCGCCCCCTGATTCGCTGATGTTTGATCCGGAAATTTCCAGGCCAACTTGCCAACCTCTCCCCCAGTGCTAGTCTGCCCATGAAACCCCCAAACGAGGTTTCAGCCGTCAGCGCTTGAAACACAGCCTGGCGTCACCTCAAGTGAATAGCACCACCCGCAATCCCTGGTCGCCACCAGGGCAAGGGAGCAGAGTTCACCGCCTGCTGAGGTGCTGCTCGTAGCGCTGAGTGCGTCGAGAGGCGCTTGCTCAGAGCGAGAGAGGCTTGAGCGTCCAAAGCGTTCGTTCGCAGTTCAGGACATAGGAGGTCCATATGCGTGCCCGGGATCGGTTCCGAGGGCGCATCGCCCTCCCACGTGCTTCATCGAACGCCGACCTTCACGCCGATTCGCGTTCATGCAAGTGTTGCCGGCAATGAAGCCCGCGAAATTAACGCTACGTCCACTGCTTCGAATCTAGGAAGTTGGCTCAAGCGAAATGGTCGGGGCGAGAGGATTCGAACCTCCGACCTCTGCAACCCCATTGCAGCGCGCTAGCCAGGCTGCGCCACGCCCCGAACCGATTTCCGTGGATGGGCGACCTGAAAGGGGTGATCGCCGATCGAGCCGCATAGTCTAGCAGCGCTCGCGGGCGCGGCTAGAGGGCGGCGCGAGCCTTATTCGGTGTCGTCCGAATAGTGATAGACCCCGCGCTGGCCGGGGGTCTCTTCGACGGCCAGGGCCATCCGGTGAATGTGCAGGCTGGGAAACTTGTCCCGCAGCCGCTTCAACATCTCGCGGCCGATCCAGGCCGACAGGTTCTCGGCCGAGGTGTTGTTGATCGGCAGCACGATGCAATCCCCCGCCGGCGCGGCGTAGTAGCTGTCGCGGTAGCGGACCTCCATCACCCCGTCCTCGCGCACGGCGTGGGTCAGCACCGGGTGCGCGCCGGGGATGATCCAGTGCTCGTCCACTTCGTCGCACAGATCCCGCACCACCGGCTTGACCTGGATGAAGTCGAGCACCAGCCCGTGCTCGTCCAGCCCGGCCTCGAGC
>MDTD01092076.1_pt1 | contig 15649 bp, 9 predicted proteins | sample 811221 | NCBI WGS metagenome assembly MDTD01 (sample SAMN05326646, study PRJNA326480) | marine metagenome | isolation source: seawater | place: Pacific Ocean: South West | collected 2011
ATCCTTCAAGGTCGGACGATTGAAGCCCACCCAGGGATTGAAAAATCGACCGTCCCGCTCGTGCTCCGCGAAATAGATGCCGAAGCGCTCTTCGAGTTCGGGTGAAATTCTCGCCGGGGTGACCATAATGCGAGCATACACGGAGGTTGTCGGAGAGGAAATTGAGGGTGGAATACCCGGTTAACCCTTGTTGTGAAAATCCATCTAAACAGAAGGTAGCGCTCCATTGTCCCCCATGAACAAGGAAGAGTTCGTCAGAAGGAACCCTGCCGAGTGACGGATTTGTGTATACCTATGAATGTCTTTGATTGGATCCACTCATTCCCTCCAGGAAATTCATTGAGATCCTGCTCACAGACGAACAAACCATGGACCCTATAGAAATCCCCCCTCTCTAAGGGTCCATTTTAACCCCGAGCCCTTCTTAACCAAGGAGACTCGGGGTTTCTTTTTGGGGCGTGATATTCGCAGCATAATCGACCTTGTATTAGGGTCTTGTAATGCTTCGTACGCAGCTAGAAGTACCCATCAAGCGTTGGGTGCGCTCAAATCTCCGTTGGCGCGACATAGCGCGCGTCTTAGGAACCCGCATCCGACGCGGTCAACAGCATGCGGCTTCTCGAGCCCTGCGTCTCGCACTAGCGAATGCATGGAGACGAAAGGTCAAACAATGGCGCAAGAACCAGTCGCTCAAGCATTGACCCGCCGTCGGCCGAGCCTTAGTGTCGTGTTATGAAAGAGTATGTGCCACGTCTCCTCGTTCAAGCCTTCGTCACCATGTCCTTGTGCCTACCCTTGGGCATCGCGAACGCGGGTACCACGGTTAAGGCAAGTAAGTTGGTATTCAATGGCCTGGAGCTGCATGACCTCGAATGCACCCTCCAAGGCAGCCCGAAAGCGCCTAGCATAGGGCCGATCAGCAAGGCGATCACGGCCCAGAAGGCGACCCTGGAATCATGCGACCGCGAGGGCGGATCTTACCGCATTGGCCTTAAGTGGAAGGCTGGGAAGGTCCGAGCGGCGAAGGTACGAAAAGCAGCCAATCGCAAGTCGAAACGCTGTATTACTAAGAGTTTAAAGCTCATCAATCCAGGACTCGAGGGAAGTTGTCGGGTGACGATTGTGTTGCAAAAAACCGCCGAACCCGAAGCGCCGAAGCCGGTCAAAAAGCCCGCGGCGAAGGTCACTCCGAAGCCCCAGGTAGCGCCAAAAGACAAGGCCGCTTCAAAAGCTGCTTCAAATCCTGAGACGAAATCGACACCCCAGCCTGAGAAGAAGCCCGACTCGAAACCGAGTCCGGCACCAAAGCCTAAAACAACCTCTAAATAAACCGCGAGGTATGGTGAGATGAACAAAATTCTTCCTGTATTGGGCCTATGCTTCTTCGTGGCTCTTGCCCTAAGCAACGCTGCGCTGACGAGTCCAGAAGACCCATCTCAACATCCCGCGGAATCCGCGGTCGATATTACCAGTGGATGGAGTGAGGAATGGGTTGGGTCCCTCTCCTCAGGGGACTGTAAGGGTATTGCCACAGGTGATCGCTCATGGTGCACCACGCGTGATTGCAAAGGGATCGCCACCGGCGATCGCTCATGGTGCGAGAGTCGTGACTGCAAGGGTGTCGTCACCAAAGACCGTTCTTGGTGTGAGTCCAACCTCTGTAAAGCGTGGGCAACCAAGGATAGAAGTTGGTGTGGTAGCTCAGACTGTAAGGGACTTGCCACCGGAGACCGGTCATGGTGCTCGTCTAAGCAATGTAAGGCGATTGTGACCAAGGATCGCAGCTGGTGCCCCTAACACCTATCTTAACGGCGACAATGTTGTTGTTGTCTGGCACGGCAGTCGCCACGGAACCACCTATGACGCCTTCACGGGGAAATGGGCCGGAATCCAAGATGGACCGAGCCGAGGGGATGGACGATGTCCATCGCGCTATCGAAGCCGGTAATCATGAGCGTGCCATCGCCCTCCTCAAACAGCTCGGTTTGGAGGAGTCTTCACCGAGGGTTCTGGACGAAATAAGCCGTACATTTGAGCGGCTCGGCTGGTTGCGAGATGCGCGGATCGTGGCTGACCGAATAGCCAATCACAAGGAGGCCGAACCGACACTTCGAGTCCTTCACGTCCAACGGAGCCAAGCATTGGAAGCCAAAGCGAGCAAGGCATGGCTTTCGCTTCCCCAAGACCCAAACTGTGCTCTCCGGTTTGTGAACGAAGCCGCGGTCAAGGCCAAGGACAACGAGACCGAAGTCGAGCCTGGCCAATCGCTGCTTGAGTGTCGATCTGCCAACGGTAAGCAATTATCTCTTTTTCACGTAAACACCATGCTGGGTCGACGCGTCGCACGCGACACAAGAGTGCCAATGACGGAACTCGTTGTTGGATCCCGTTCGTGGAATGGTTTGAACCTGAATGGCAGACGCATCCAAAGTGATCTGAGAACTATTAGCGGTCTCAAGGTATCGGCGGGAAAGCTAGTTTTACTCATTGAGGTCGATGATGGAGCTCCGCTTCGATTGGAACTCGACGGAAAACCCGGACAGCGTTTCGAGCTTCAAGCAGACGTCGAAGCTGCCCTACGGCTCAGAGACTTGCGACGTTCGAAAGAACTGGCCGTTCGGAACCAGGCAGGTCCTTACATCACGACGGCTGTTGGAGCCTTAATTGCCGGCGCAGGCTGGGCACTCCTTGCGGTCGGTGAAAGTGACCGACTTAAAAGCCAATCCAAGATGCTAGCGCAGGAAGCAGCAACTAAACTCGCTCAAAGTGCGACCGAGAAAGAAACTTCGGGCGGCCTTCTCTTGGGCGTCGGAATAACGGCGGGTGTTACGGGGCTTGTCTGGTACTTGGTCAATATGGCCCGAGGAAGAAAAGCCGCCCGGCAGATCGAAGAATCGGTGTTAGGGCGAGATTCTTCAGACACCTCAAACATCAAGTTTTAGGCTGTGCAGCATAGGAAGCTCCGCATTCCGTGTGATAGGCTTGCTCCAAAGGAGCGAACTGGCCACAGATGAGCGCAGAAGACGAGAACGGAAGCGATTCCGATGTGATGCCAATCGAAATGATGGCACCAACGATGGATGCCGTGCCGGTAGATTTATCTGCAATTCGTGCTCGCTACCCTTCGGTCGAACTGGGCATCACGATTGACGGGAAATATCGGATCGAGAAAGAAATCGGTCGCGGTGGCATGGGCTCTGTCTACCGGGCCATCCAACTGAGCATGAATCGCCCTGTCGCCATCAAGACGCTCAAACCTGAGATGCTCGCGGAAGACTTACCCGTTAAACGATTTTTTCGCGAAGCCAAGTCTGCCAGCCAACTCAATCATCCTAACATCGTGCGTGTGTTCGACTTCGGGGTCGACGAATCGCTTGGGGTGCCCTATTTGGTGATGGAACTTCTTGAAGGAAGAACCCTCACACAGATCGTGGCAGAGAAGCCGTTGGAAGAGCGGCATGCAGCTCGACTGATGAACCAGGTCACCAAAGCTCTAGTCGATGCCCATTCGCGGGGAATGGTTCATCGGGACCTCAAGCCGGATAACATCCTGGTCGTCCAACTCCCCGATGGAGACGAGCACGTCAAGGTACTCGACTTCGGTCTGGCGAAAGTCTGGGAGAGTGATGGGTCCGAGAGTATGGTCACGCAAAGTGGGCATATTGCCGGTACACCGGCCTTTATGAGTCCCGAACAAATTACGGGAGAAAGCGTTGATTTTCGGGCTGACCTCTACGCGCTCGGATGCATGCTCTTCCACACGTTGGTGGGGCGTCCCCCATTCGAGGGTGAAGAAGCGCTCAGTTTGGTGATCAAGCAGGTCAACGACACGACACCGTCGCTTCTCGATGCGATGAGCGAAATCGAATTACCAAGTCACGACATCTGCGTTCTCTACGAACGACTGATGGAGAAACGTCCCGAGGCTCGACCGCAATCAACCACAGCAGTCGCTCGCTACTTCCGTGCGATCGCGAGAGGTGAATCTCCGAATCCAGATCAACTGAACCTGGCAAGCGAGGATATATCCCGCAAATTTCCCAGTCAGCCGATATCCAGCACGCCGGTCCAAACAGGCGTGCGTTCACGACCTAGTGGGGTCACTGAGGCTCGAAAAGAAAAACGAGATCTGGTCTACCTGGCCATGGGTCCACTCTTCTTGATTGGACTCGGAATCATTCTCACCCAAGGCCTCATGAGCGACCCAGCAGCAGAGGAACCTCGTTCGTCTCCTCAGGCTAGCTCAACCGTGGAGCAAGATGACGAAGAGGAAGCGCCGAGCATGCAGGATATGGAACTTCCTCCGACATCCAAACCGCCCGTGACCAAGAGAGGGGCTGCACTCTCGAAAGAGGAAGCGGCGGCCTTGGTTGGAGCGCTGGCGAACTCTGGAAGCGAGCCTGCCCATCGCGTCGTTTTGATCAAAACGGTTCCGAAAGGGGCGTCCCTCTATCGCGGGGATCGAAAGCTCGGCACCTCTCCACTGCACGTGTCTCATTCGGAGAGTGAAGCGTGGATACTCACGATCAAACATTCGAACTCAGAGCCAAAAAAACAACGAATCGGAGCCGAAACGCCAAAAACGCTCACGGTTCGCTTGGAAGACTAGATCACGCACAAAACCTCTTCTAAACGCAACACTGGTAACCAATGTGATAGCAGGTGGTTACATTCTTTGCCGGCTCGGAAATTCGTAAAAACAGACGTCGAAATTATCGTGATCGTGCTGTTTCCGAGGGCCCTGTTCGGCTCACGGGACGGAATGACACCACGAGGGCGTTCGGACGTACGGTCCACAGATCTTCGAAATGAACGATTACAAGACCGTTTTGGTCGTTTTGGTCGTTAAGGTTGACCGCATCCGCCCAAAACGACATAATAGGTCCATGAGCAGCCGTCACACAATGTTTCTTACCAGCGCCATTTGCGCCTGTGTAGTGCTTTTAGGGCCCGTTCCAGCCCACGCTGCGTTGAATCCGGTGGTGATGGAAGATTGGTCAGCAGAGATCGGATTGGCTGACTTGGAAGGCCCGACGTACACGGCAGGGTGGCTTGATGTGGACCTCGACGGCGACGACGAGCCTATCTGGCTGCGCAGCGACGGACTTTACTACCTCAACCACGATGCGGACGGGAAAGTCGCGCTTCAGCAGGCCACTGTGGAAGCACAAGGCAAACATGCCTTCTACGCCCGCCCGGAAGGTCAACCCTCCCTGGTAAGCGGAGATTTCGACCGAAACGGTACGCTGGACCTGATGGTGATTCAGAAAGTCGTGCGTCTCTATGAGATTACGGAACCGGGCAAACTCGTCGAAATGGATGTCCACCTTCCTTACCTCCCCCTCGGCCCCGTGCCCTTCGACGCCGCGGCCGGTGACCTCAATGGCGATGGGTGGCCCGATGTTGCCATTGCAGAGGCACGGTCTGGCGCTGAGCACCTGTACCAACGAGGCGCTATCGACATCGTCCTCATGAATCGTGGTGGCCACTTCGAGCGGATCGCACTCGAACCGGCCATGCGAAAGCAGAGCGGGGCACTGGCGATCGCGGACATCGATCGAGACGGCCGCCTGGATGTGATCGAATCGGTGACTTTTTCACGCTCCTCCGGCCTTTCCCGAATCCTGCTCAATAAAACGGAGCCTGGCGCACGCTACCCATCGTTCGAGCCTGCCGACCACACATTCGACCAGGGTTCCATGGGTATGGGCGTCGCCATCGAAGATATCGACCAGGACGGACATTTAGACCTCTTCCACGCATCCACCGGGAACGACTTCCTGATGTTCGGTAGCGAGGACGGACCCTACGTCGACCGAACGTGGGAATTGGGAGTAAACCACGAGTGGACGACCAACGCCGGACCACGCATCCAATGGGCACCGACAATCATCGACCTCAATGCAGACGGACGACTCGATCTCTACGAGCGCCATGGCCACGTCGAGGCGGGCATTGAAACCGATTTCCAACCGGACGAAGCGCAAGAACACCTACTCTACGCACAGAAAGGCGACGGAACGTTCGAGCGAATGCCCGCTCCCTTCGACCCGGACCCGGAGCACAATGGGACCGATGCGGCGATGGGTGATTTTAATGGTGATGGCCTCCCCGAACTCGCCACCGGGGGACTCTTCAACGAACTCGGACAGCCGAGTGTCGGTCGTCCGGTATTTTGGTTCAACGCCACTGAGAAGAACCCCAACGGACGAGCGTTGGCGGTACGTCTCCAGCCAACCGTCAGCACACTTCCACCGACGGGTGCCTGGGTGAAGGCGACTTGCGGAGGTCTGTCCTGGACACGGACCCTTACCTCGGGCGGCCATGTGGGAGCGCTCGCGTCGTCGCAACTCCTCTTCGCTTGGTCCGACTGCAAAACAGACGTTGTGCTTGAGATCCACTGGCCATCTGGCGCCGTATCGACGGCTATCTCCCCCGCGGGCGAAACCAGGCACGATGCGGCCGAGCCCGTCTGGACCTCGCTTGAGTCCGATGGCAGCGGCGGCCTCCAACTAATCCTAAATCCAGAGAATTCCGGAGATGAGGAGGCCTGCTTCCTCAATGACAGTCAGAGTGAGTGGCAGTGCTGCTCTGTTGCGGATGCTCCATGTGTCTTCCCGTACACCCCCAAGGCGGGGGACCATGGGGCAATCCGCCTATCTGAGAGCAACGTCACGACGGCCCTTCAGCCTCTCGGGGGTTGGCAGACGGTCGTCACGCATCCCCGGCTGCCGAAGCCCAATGAGCAAGTGACTGTCTCGCTGCTACACGGCGGTATTGCTGAGTCATTCGGGCTAGGCGATGCATGGCTCCGCTTTGATAAGAAGAAACTCGTGATGGAGAGTGACGAAGTCGGTCGTCGACGCACATCCATCCTCGAGGGATTACCCACCGGCACAGACCTGGAGCTTACGTTATTTGAGGGTGTGACCGCTCAAGAGGACGTCTCCGTGCCGAATGGTTACGCGCTTGACCCTCGGTGGCTCGAAGAGGCTGTGTACCCAAACCGAAACGCCGACGGTGACCGCCCCTGGCGCATCTACTTGACCCCCAAGCCACACCACCCGAACGAAGAGTTTGTAAAACTCAACAACGTCAATGCACGCTTGCACCCCAAGGGAACCATTCTTCCCGCACTTGTGACCCGCGATCACACAGGCCGGTTACGGATCGACGTTGAGTGGGATGACATTCCAGCAGGCCAGCAGGTGGGTATTTATGAAGATGATGCGCTTCGTGCTGGACCTTACCCGGTCCGCAAACTGACAGAGCCCGGCGACACCGAGGCGCATCTCCAGCGTATCGAGGGGATGTTCTCTCGAGCTGTGGTGGTTGAGGGCGGTGACGTCGTTCGCTTTATCTTCACGTGCTACGACGAGGATGGTCACACGATGCCTCCCGCGTACGACCTCCTCGACGTGGAACTCGAGGGCCTCGTCATGGAAGGAGATTTCACGATTCCCATGGCCTTCGGTGGCGGCTGGGAAACCTCGATGATGCTGCGCACCAAGCCTGGTGCTGGCACTGCATCCGTCCGAATCGCACTGAAGAGCGGCGAAGAACTGGGCCAGTGGGAGTTGATGCGTCGAGCTCCGAAGAACGTCCCAGTATCGACAGACTTGACCACGTTCTACATTGAGCAATCGACCCTTCCTTCAGGCGTTGGTGCTAAGACCGTCCTTCGAGTGATGCCACGTGGCGACCACGGAGAACTCCTCGGACGAGATGCACCGATCACCATCGTTGGACCGCCAGAAATTGTGGTGGGAGAGACCCGTGTGAACGAATCGGGCCTCTACGAAGCAGTGGTTGAGCCAGGACACTACGGTGGCATGTACGACATCGAGGTTCGCGTCGGTGACGACGTGCTCACGACGATTCCATTTGAAGTTATCGGACCGGCCATGCCCGGCACATCCGTCAGCAGCGTTGATTGGCCAAACGATGAAGATAGCGATGAACCGGTCGCGGACGGACCGTCGACAGACACCGTGGAAACGCCATTGGCATGCAGCAGCTCCGGTGGAGCGCCGATGCCCTTCGGCTATCTTCTCATGCTCGCGGGTTGGCTCGTGTGGCGCACACTTCGTCGCCGAACTGCCTGAAGGCAGATAGCAAGTCCGAGGAAAAGTAGGAGAGTTGCGAACCCTCGCGACGTACCTTTTGGGGCGGTGCTACATCCGTCCGATGTTGGAGGTGTCGTTTCCGACTCAATCGGCTGCGACGTGGTATCCGAGCCTGCATCAGCTCCTTGGGGCCAATCGACTTGGTGATCTTTTTCGGGCGCTTCGGGACCCACGACCTCGATAGAGACGGAATCTAGCAATAGGTCTTGGACCCAAATCTCAACCGGATACGTGCCCCCGTAAAAGGAGGGCGAAATGGTCGCACTGAAAAATCCCATCGAGGTGAGAGCAGGCTCTGTGATGTGAAGCGCCCCTCCACCTTCAAGACGAACATCAGCATCGATGCCTAAGAGTTCGTTGAACGCGTTGCGTGGGAAGATCTGAAGCTCCGCACTCGCTCCCACCCCTGCGGGAAGCGTCTCCTCGCTCAAACTGACCGTGGAAAGCTCTAAATCAGCGGGACGCTCGGCCTTCGAGCGCCGGGTAAATGGAATGGTAAGAAGCTCTTTTCCATCCATATTGCGAATCGTGACATCGCCGGAACCCAGTCCGCTGTCGGTATAGCTTACGATAGAAAGGTCCCAACCACCGGGGAGAACCTCGAGGGCATCGATGGGAGACGCCCCGCTTATCTCGACGTCGCACAACGCGGGATCTGGCGGCAGCGGTCGTCCCTCAGCATCCAAGAGCGTGAAGAACGCGCGGATGCGATCTCCCCCCTCCACCGGGTAGATCCGCGTCACAAAACCACGCGCGGATGCCACACGAGGCTTCAGATCGTCCACATCCACGTAGGCATGGGTATCCAAGGGGCCCAAAATCGCGTGCTCTCCGTCGTAGACCGTCAGTTTCGACCCCGGCTTAATATACTGCCACGGGATCTGGACTTCGATCCTCCCGAGCAGAATGACCGACACCTTGCTAGGCACCAGGGCTCCTGACTGGTCTTTCACGGTGATGGAATCCAACGAGACGTCGTTCCCAAAAAGGTCCCCGTTGCCCGGCGCAAAGAGAACACGCCATCCGAGCTGACTGTTTGGATTCTCATAGGGGTAAAGCGTGTAGTCCTCGGGTTCACTCCCGACGATGAGTCCGCTTACAATCTGCCTCTCCCCCTGGTTCTTACTCGACACAAAGAGGGTCGTGTCGAGCGCGACACCCGCGGGAGGTGCTGTGACCAGGGCCTCAAAGGTGCCGACCGTGTCATCTGTTGTGTTCCAAGGGGTTTTTGAGCCGTCGATCCGGATCCAAGGCTCCTCATCGACCACCGCATCACGCTGTGTCACCCGCACGGTGAACTCGGTTCCTGGTGCCGGCAGTGACGGGAACGTCCTTAGCGTTAACCACCCCTGGCCCGGTGCCATGGCATGAATCAGTCCTTCCTCTCCCGCGCGTACAAAGAGGCGCTCACCAATCGCTGAGGGGCGCTCAGCGGAGCAAGGACTCGACTCACAGCACGAGAATGGACCCTCAAGCGAGGTCCCATGACAGAGCGCTTGGCCTCCCACCACCTCCGGGTGAAGCGATACAATCCGTCGATCCTCACTCACGGTCATCCACTCGGGCTCCATCAGGCTGATCCGACCTGTCGCCTTATCCGGCTCGTGGCTTGAGACCACCCCCGAAGGCCAATGAACATCGAAGGAGGGCGTGTCGGCACATTCTGACCACGCGAGATGAACACTCGAAGGATTCATGGCACCCATTCGGCCACCAGAGGTCAGGTGGCGCGTGCGTATACTCGGCCCGCAGGTTCCAACCACCTTGGCACCGGTGGGCGGAAAGCTAGAGACCGTCGGCACCAACACGATATCGAAGGCCTTATGGCTCTCTGTCAGCGGTGTGTCGTTATGCCAGAAAATGGGAATTCCCTCCCCCGGAGGGGTCGCTGAAATCAGGTACTGCGTGCCCATGGTCAGATCGGGCAGACCATCCCCTTCCAGATCGCCAAACACCGCATCCACGCCTCCGTGGCCAGCGTCGGTGTCAAAAGGAACTTGCTGCCGGACAAACTTACCCGCCTCGTCCTGCGTATACGCCACGTGCTGCTGCGCAATCGGAACATAGCCAAAGTTCACCAAGAGCATGTTCGTCAGATGCCCATGACGCACGAAGACATCGATGTCTCCGTCAGCGTCTAAATCGGTCAGAGTCGGCGCCCATTGAATCCGGCCGCCATCGCTTCCCCACTCATGAGTGATTCCGCCCGACCACGTCCTATCCTCATAGGTTCCATCCGGTTGTTGGAACATCATGAAATCCTGACCGGTGGATGCGTTGTAGATATCCACAAAGCCATCCTGGTCGATGTCTTCGACCGCCGCCCCCATGCCGTAGGAGGCCACGTCGTAGGTGTGTTCAGCCACCTTAAAGACAGGTTCTGAGGCGCCCGCAGGGGTCTCGTTAATTAAGATTCGAGCGGGCCCTGTGGCACCCGAAAAATCGATGCTCTCAATCACATCGAGGCGTTGGTCGTCATTAACATCTGCGAGCGTGATCCCGTTGGACTGGCCGATCCGTGAAGGCTCAATGCGGACCAACTCGAACTCTCCGCCCCGGTTCATCAGCACGATGTCCCGTTCGCCCCGCTCGTAGACGTGCTCGGTGGAGATCCGCCCCATGGCCACCACAATATCCGGCCAGTTATCACCGTTCACATCGCCCACCGCCGCATCGAAGGGACGAACGCCGGTCGCCAGCGGGGGATCACTGAGGGATAGAAAGGTAAGTTCCCCGGGTGCCGTCACCCGGTAGCGGGCCACCCGGCTCGACATCACCAGAAGATCGAGCTGACCCGTTCGGGTGAAGTCGCCTGCTGCGATGACCATTTGGATCTCTTCGGTCGACGACAGCCCGGGATGGTCACCTGCAAAGGTGACTTCCTTCAGACTCGTTTCACCATTCTCATGGTCTAAGAACACCACCTTCTGCTGACTGAACCAGACGGGCTCAGCCACGCCATCGAGATCGATATCCAACCAGCTGGATACGTGGGTCGGGCCTGCAAGTTCAATGAGTCCTAGCTCTTTACCCCAATCGCTCAGGACCAATGGTGAGGTGGCCCCCACGCTTCGAACCGAAACGCAGAAAAAAATGAGAAGGAAACACCAAAGTCGCATACGCACGCTGAATTCACCCCTCCTACTCGCCGGTACGGGCATGCCAAAAAGTACCACGTCATCGACCCACGAATCAATGCCATGCGCGCCTATCCAGGCAACTCTTAACCGTTCTTCACCGGTCGATGAAATCTCCCTTTTGGGCGCCTCGTGCACTTGACCTCCATCGGGAGTGGACTAGGGTGCATCCTCGAATCATCCAATCAGGAAACAAACCTCATCATGCGAACACTCACCAAACTCGTCATGGCGGCTTTCTGTGTTCTTGCACTCAGCGGTATACCGCAGGGCGACGCAATCGGCCTTTCCCCCACTTCGCTGGGCTACATCAACAAAGCCAATGCAGAAATGGATAAAGTTCCGGTCAACGAAAATTGGCTGAAGAACGGATACACTGCTGCCGAACGCGACGCGGTCCACTCCCATATCCAGACGCTTAAGATGGTTCTTCGAAAAGTTCAAAAGCTCCATCGACGCATCAACAGCCAAGATAACAAGACGCCCGAAGCAAAAGCCGTATGGCAACGTCTGAAAGACCTCGCAAAGTATCAGAACACGCTAGTGGGGATCTACAACAAGGGACCACGCAAAGCGACGGAGGCTGAACAAGCCGCGGCTGCCAAAAGTGGTGGAGCGGCAGCAGCGGGAACCCCAACCAGCTCGGCCGCACGGATCGCAAAAGCTGAAAAGCTCCTCGCTCCCAAGCTGCGTCGGGATTGGCTGCCAGGTGAGGACGACAATCCCCGCTTCGACGGCTTGGAAGCCCACGATCTCCCCTTCGGCTACAAGGAACGCCCCCAGGTTGTCGCACATTTGGACGCTTTGAAGGCAGCCCTCACCGAAGCTCGAGAACTTCTCCAAGGCCACTCACGTGCCGAGTCTTTTTCCGCGCCCTACCGCCAGACGGAGAAACGCTCCAAAGAAGTCCGCGATTTCATCAACGACCTGGGCAACGCATTAAATATCCTCCCACCGCGTACGCCAGCCCTTTGGAAAAAAGCCATCGAGGCCGAAATTGAGACCCTCGTGAAAGATCGCTCCAGCTGCTACTACACCCACGCGGATGTCGGTATCGAGGAGCAAAAAGAAGCGGCAAATCCCCGTGTTCGGGTGCGTGTCCGGGGTGGTCGTAGCGCCATCAAGCGCCCTAAGAAAGCGAATCGTAATGCCGCCCAACGCGCCCGCCTAGAGCGCATCGTTCGGCAAGCGAACCAGTACGAAGGACCTGGAAAAGAAGCCCTTCAAAAGCAAATTCAAAAGGACATCATTCGCCCCTTTGAATCCGTTAAGACCGGCCTTGGAGGAAAGAGCTGGAAGGAGCTCCGCGAGTTGGCGGCAAGCCTCAATGATGCACGACATAAGTGGCCTGAGGCTCCTAAAAGTAAAGCCGACGTTCCGGGCGTGAAGCGTTACGTTCAAGGTCTCGTAGATAAGATGCTTCTGTCTCGGGACATGATGAAACTGCGGCAGCACCTGCGTGGACATGATTGCGGAAAGAGCCTGGTTCCACTGACCCTCAAGGCACTTGAGCAGTGGCGCTGGGTGTACCTGCGTCAGGATTACCAATCCAACCGACGTAAGGCAGGCGTGAATCCTCATCCCTATTGGCACCAAGACCTTCGCTCCATTTACAAGAGTGCTAAAAAGCCCTGGGAAGCTGGAGATGTCGGCAACTTGAACTCTGAAATGAGCGCCATCGCCACAGTTCAGAAGAAATTGATCGACCATAAGGAAATTTTCACGACCTATCCCTTATGGGCCAAGCTGGAGGCCAAGAATCTCGGAGAACCCAAACAGCCGCTTCCGCCCTTCGATCCCGTGAAGCCCTTGCGTGATAATTACGACGACTCGGTTAACTGGACAGAAGCTCAGATTCTGGCGGCCACCCCAGCCCACATGGAAGAGTGGAAAAAGGTCTTTAAGACCCTCTTCGATGAGCTTGCTGAAAAGCTCGTTCAGCCCGAAGAGGTCAAGGATCGCAAAGCCAAGAAATTGGCTCGGAAGCTCGGAAGCAAACACGCCTTTCCGGTCAGCGGCATCGAGCGTAAAGAGCAAGAGATGACCGAGACCATCGAAGTCACACGCGATAAGGTCAAGTTCATCAAATGGACCAATATCTACGACGTCTTCGAGTTCATGTGGATTCAACCGGTTAAGGGCGCGCAGCCTTGGCCTCATATGAAGTCGGATAAGACATTTTGCGAGATCTACCGAGCCATCGGCATCAAATACAAGAAAGGCCGGAAGGTTAAAAAGGGCAAATGGCTCCGAAAGGAAGACGACCACCTGGGATACGTCCTCTGCCCCGTCAAATAGACGCGTCGCGTTCGGCCTCCTGAGACCTCATTGCTAGGTGAGGTCCGAAACTTCGTGTATAAGCCAGCCATGCGATACGAAGGCTCCATCTATCGACCACCCTCGGAAGCCAAAAGCTACATCCTTCAAGCAACCATTGGCTGCTCGTGGAATCACTGTACCTATTGCGTGATGTACAGGGACAAATCCTTTTCTGTACGTCCTTTAGACCAGTCCCTTGAAGACATTCGAGAGGCAGGAAAAGCCTATGGCCACGTGGTGGATACGGTCTTTGTTGCGGACGGTGACGCGCTCATTATGGACACCAACCACTGGATGGTCCTCTTAGAGGCCCTCAATGACGCCTTTCCCCGCCTTCGGCGGGTGTCGTGCTACGCCATGGCCAGTAACGTTCAGGAAAAAAGCCCAGACGAGCTTCAAATGCTTCGAAACGGCGGCCTGACCCGTCTTTACATCGGCCCTGAAACCGGGGACGACCAGGTCATGAAGCGCATCGCCAAAGGCGCCACCTTTGACGACCACGTGGAAGCAGCCCAGAAAGCCCACGCGGCCAAGATGGAAATCAGCGTGATTGCCCTCTTAGGCGTCGGCGGCGTGAAACGCTCTCAAGAGCATGCCGAGGGCATGGCGAAATTGGTGACCGCCATGGATCCGGAATTTTTCGCCGCCTTAACCACCACCGTGGTTCCCGATACGCCGCTAGCCAAACTGGAAGCCAAGGAGCGCTTCGAGCTTCCCACCATCGAACGCATGCTCGAAGAGCTTCGCATCATGGTCGACCAGGCCCGTCCGACCAACGCGCTCTTTCGGACCAACCACGCATCGAACTACCTGCCCCTCAAAGGTCGCCTACCCCGAGACCGCCAGCAAATCTGCGACATCATCGACATGGCACTTAGCGGCAACATCCCCCTTCGTCCCGAGTGGACTCGGGGGCTTTGATGGCAGGTTAAAGGGATCCTTGCAGGCTAAATGTCTGTCATGTGCGGCGAGAATGCCAACCCACCAGCCATCTTGCAGCCCCCACTGATTTGTAGAAGAATGGCGGCAATTAGTCATGGAGATGCACGTCATGCGCACGAAGCTTCGGATAATTTCAATCGTTTGTTTAGTATTGGGTTTTGGCCTTGTTGGCTGTGACAAGAAGACTGCGTCTTCGTCGGAAAAGAGCGATCCGAACACGGCGGCCAGTAGCGAAGCAACACCATCCGCCGCGCAAAAGGCAGCGATGAATGTCGATGGTCTGATTCTTGAAGACGGCATCTATCTTACCAAGGACGCGCTTAAACCCTACACTGGCCAGGTCTATGCGCTTCACACAGATTCCAATCAACTGCATTGGAAGGTGGCGACGCAAGTGGGCAAGCCGACGGGTACCAAACCTATTTACACTAAAGGCGTCAGCACGGACGTCGCGCAAATCGCGGACGAAAAGCCATTTAAGTACGGCGAGGACACCTACGAGGATGGCAAACTAAAGCGAGCAGTTAGGTACCACGCCAATAGAGGCAAAAAACTCGAGAGTGAATATCTTGAAGAGGGTGTAAACATCCGAACGCATTACCGAAGTAACGGAAATAAACACCGTGAACTGAGATATGTGGAAGGAAAGTTGGATGGCGAAAGTACGTTCTACTACGAGGCTCGGGAGCGTAAAGTGGTCAAAAAGTATGTTGACTATCGTTATGTTGACCACACCATTCCTGCCCACAAAGCACATAAAACAGTGGCAACCTTTAAGAACGGGAAGTTATCCGGTGATGTAACAACCTACGTCGAGAAGCAAAAAGTTCATGGTTGCATCTACATGGATGGGCGACGTAAGGGCGCATGCACGGGTGAGCATCCAAAGCGTAAAACAGGTCTGGCGGAGATAGAGAATTTCGGTCAAAAGTCAGCAGATAAAAAAGCGCGAAGTAAACAGAAACCATCTGAAACCGCAGGGCTGAACCATAAGAAACCATAGGCCGCTAAGTAAGGGTTTCAAATAAGCTGCTCCTGGTAGAAAGGAGGCAGCTGCATGCGCTAAAACCGAATCTTCACCCCAGTGACGCGGTAAAGGCCGTAGGTAAACATCTCCGTGCCGCC
>MDTD01041446.1_pt1 | contig 15648 bp, 14 predicted proteins | sample 811221 | NCBI WGS metagenome assembly MDTD01 (sample SAMN05326646, study PRJNA326480) | marine metagenome | isolation source: seawater | place: Pacific Ocean: South West | collected 2011
ACCAAAGGAAATATTTTCTGAAAAAGAAAAAGAAAAAATTAAAGAAGTTTTTACAGAACATTTTAAAGATTTAATGATTCCTAAACATCCTGGATCTTTATACAATGCTGAAAAACAAATTATATCTCTCAGTAAAAAATTAATGGAAGTTAAGAATACAAACAAATTTAATATTACCGAATTAATAGACATTTGTAAAAAATATGGAACAATACCATTTGCAAAATTAGCCAGACATGCATTTATAGGAACTACGCTCATGAAATCACTAAATTCAGAGGGAGTGTTAACAAGTTTACGTTTATCTGAATATTTTTCTTCTATAAAAACAATATTGTCTGAAATGTTAGAAGATATTTTAAGATTAAAAAATAAGTCTATAGAAATTATTGATTTTAACAAGAAATATGGTCATTTAAGGCCAGGTACATATGATATTTCTTCTAAAAGCTATAGGGAGATTGACCCTATAGAACTATTTGGGGATAGGAGCATAAATTCAAATAATAAAATTTTTATTTTTAATAAAAGAGAATTAAATAAAATTAATAAATTAATTAACGATTATAGACTTCCATTTGCAGATACATCTGAGTTCTTAAGATATGTTACGAACTCAATTCAAGCTAGAGAAAATTCAAAGTTTAATTTTACCAAAGTGATAGATCTTATTTTTGAACGAGTAAAAGAAATTTCTAAAATTTATTCTGTTTCTATTGATGATTTGTCATATTTATCAATAGAAAGATTAGCATCAATAGAAAAAGGTGATTATAAAGAAAATAAAAAGGAAATATTAAGCCTAATAAAAATAAATAAAAAACAACATAAAATTAATACCTCTATAAAGCTTCCCCAATTGATTATGGATGCTAATCATGCTGTTGTAATACCTTTTCAAGTATCGTCACCTAATTTTATAACTAATAAAATTATTGAAGCTGAAATCAAGTACATACAAAGTTTTGAAGATAAATCTATTTTAGATAACAAAATTGTATTAATTGAAAGCGCAGATCCTGGATATGATTGGCTTTTTACTACTAAATTTAAGGGTTTATTAACAAAATATGGTGGGGCAAATTCTCATATGGCAATTAGATGTGCAGAATTAAATATTCCTGCTGCTATAGGTTGTGGTGAAGAATTATTTGAACATATGAAAAAATTTAAGCAATTACGTTTAAATTGTTCGTCATCATTAATTCAACCAATTTAAGGAAAAATAATGGTTATTTGGTCAATTGGGCTAGCAGGATCTGGAAAATCAACAATTTCAAATATTATTTATGAAAAATTTATAAATAATAAACTTCCCACAGTTTTATTAGATGGTGATGAAATAAGAAGTATATTTGGAGATGATTTAGGATATAGTTTAAATGATAGACTAAAAAATGCATCAAGGATTAGAGAGTTATGTAAACTATTAGATAAGCATGGGATTCATGTAGTTTGTGCAATTTTGTCAATATCGGAAAAGGACAGAAATTGGTGTAGAAAGAATTTTTCATCTTATAAAGAAATATTTGTTAATACACCCATAGAATTAATAGAAGAAAGAGGGTATAGGGATTTATATAAAAAATATGATAACGGCTTAATAGAAAATGTAGTGGGGAAAGATATTAAATTTGATCAGCCATATAATTCTGATTATGTGATTAATAATGTTAAATCAAAAAAAATATTTATTGAAGAAGGAGCTAAAATAGTAAATTCTCTTTTAGTCAATTTAAAATGAATTACAAATATATTTATGAAAACCCTTCTGAAAATAGACAGCTTTATATGTACTCGGACTATAATGGTAAGGAGTTTATTGAGGCCTATAAAAAAAGTAGAAGTGATGTACTGATAAAATGTTTAAAAAAAATAAATAGTACAGAGGAAAAGTTAGAAACTACAAATAAATTATTAAAACTTTCTAATTATAATCATATAAAAAAAGACGAGATAATATCTATTTTTTGCAATATTCTAAATGATAGATTTATTAATTTTGAAAGAGAAATAATCAACTCAGACTTAACTGAGGCTATTAATGATTTAAGTTCTATCTATATTCAAGCTAAAAATAATCAATCTTTGAATAAATTAAAATTAGATAATTTAGTAAAAACATTTGAAACAAAAAAAAATTTTTCTAGTGAAATACAAAATTCTTTTGATGCGTCATTAATATCTAATGAAATAGATGAAATATTTCATTTTCTTTTCTCTTTTATAATTATTAAGCATTTTATTTCTTTTAAGTCGCTTAAATATTTTAACACACTTTTAAAGCTGAATGATTTATTAATATATAGGTTTTATAATATGAATTTTATAAATGTTGAATTATTATTGTGTGCAATATCAATAGAATTAAAAATTTATTCAAGTTTAGAAGAAGATATTTTAGGAGTTTAAATGCAATTTAGCTTAATATTAGCAAATACCGCAAGGTCTCAAGCGTATATTCAGACTTTAATATCTCAAGATATAATACCAAAAGAAGTTTTTATTCTTAATGATAAAAATAAAAAGAAACTAGGTAAGATAACAAAAAAATATATAAACTCTAATATAAATAATAATATATATTCATTTCAATTAGCTATATTAAATATTAATGAAGATTTACTTAGATCTTTATCTAAATTAGACATACCTTATACAATTATTAATTCTCCAGATATAAATTCAGAAGAGTTATATGAGGTTTTGTTAAAAAGTGATACAAAGTTATGTATTGTATCTGTTTATGCTGGTCAAATTTTAAAATCCAAAATATTAGGTTTAAAAAAATCTTTTATGCATGTTCATAGCGGAAAACTTCCGGAATATAGGGGAAGTACAACGTTATATTATTCCTTGCTAGAAGAAAATAAAGTTGCAGCAAGTGCAATTATGATAAATGAAGGTATAGATACTGGTGATATAGTTTATTTTAAAGAGTTTGATTTTAATTTTGATCCTGAATTAATTGATTTAATATTCGATCCGTTACTTAGAGCTGTAGTTTTAATTGATGCAATCAAATTGTTATCAAGTAAAAATAAAAAACCTATAGTACAAGAAGGAATAGATGGTGAAGATTATTATATCATTCATCCACTATTAAAACATTTAGCTATTTTAAAGGAAAAAAATAAATGTATGTAGGTATTACCGTTCAAAATATTAATCATCCTAACTATTCTGAAAAAGGACATTATTTAAATGTAAGATGGCAAGATTTTGCAGAAGCTTCAGGTTTTACTTTAATTCCTCTAACTAGTGTTAGTCTTGCGGATCAAATGATAAGAGAAAAATATATACAAGCAATAATTCTATCTGGTGGAGGAAATTTATCTAAGGATTTTTATAATAAAAATATACTTAAAGAAAACAATAATAATATAGATTTAGATAGGGAGATTATAGAGAAGAGACTAATTAAATATTCATTAGAAATAAATATACCACTAATTGGAATTTGCCGAGGAATGCAAGCGCTAGCTATGTATTTTGGTAGCCAACTATCTCGAGTTGAAAAACATGTAAAGACCAGACATGTTTTAGATTATCATTGCCCTGTATTAGAAAAAAATATAATTAGAGAAGTCAATTCTTATCACGACTATGGTGTAATGGATGCTGATGTACCTAAAGGCTTTAAAATTAATGTGAAGTATTTAAATACAGTGGAGCAAATGTTTCATGATAATCAGAAAATGTTAGGAATCATGTGGCATCCAGAGAGAGAGGATAAATTTTCTAATCTAGATATAGAATTATTTAGAAAATTTTTAGGCATAAAATGAATATAATAATATTAGCAGCTGGAAGGGGAACAAGATTAGGTAAACATAATAATAATAAACCTAAATGTTTGTTTGAAATAAATGGCTTAAGTCTTATTGAGAGAAATTTGATATTTTTTAAATATGCTAATCTTAACCCAATTCTTGTTTCTGGCTTTGAAAAAGAAAAATTACATTTCTTAAATTTACCAATGATTTATAACTCTGAATATAAAGAAACAAATATGTTATGGTCTTTATATCAAGCTTCTGATTATATGAATGAAGATTTTATAGTTTGTTATAGTGATATTTTAATTAATTCACTTTTAGTAAAAAAACTAAAATCCTTTGATAATGGAATTGGGCTAATTATTGATAAAGATTGGTTAGAATACTGGCAGTTACGTTTTGATGATCCCCTAATTGATGCTGAATCTTTAGAGGTTTCTAAAGATGGGTTTATATTAGATATAGGAAAAAAAGTTAATGAAATTTCTAAAATACAAGGTCAGTATATTGGTTTTTTTAAGGTATCAGGAAAGGATAGATTATTATTTAAAGATAAATTAATTGATTATTGTGAAAATAAAAAAACAAATCATATTGCACGAAAAGCATATTTAACTGATTTTTTGCAATATTTAATTAATGATGACTTAAAAATAAAAGAAATTCCTATTAATGGTGACTGGATTGAAATAGATAATCATAATGATGTTAATGCAGCAAAAAAGTCAGGAAGACTATCTAAGATAGAAAGAGATATTAACAGAATCATGAATAAAAATAATCTATGAATATTAGAAAAATTAAATTGGAAGATAGTACTCAGTTATTTAATTGGGTAAACAAGACAGATTCTTTATCTATAAAAATAGAAAATCAAAAAAAAATAAATTTTAGTGCCCATAGTAAATGGTTTAGTGAAAGAATGAATGATCCTAATACAAGTATTTGGATTATAGAAAATAAAAACAAAATACCTATAGGGCAGATAAGGTTCCAGAAGAAAATAGATAATTATTTTGATGTAGATATTTATCTTACAAAACATGAAAGAAAAAAAGGAGTTGCTAGTAAAGCTTTAAATTTAGCTATTAATAAAGTTAATTTTTGTTCTTTTAGAGCAATTATAAAAAAAAGTAACAGAAGATCATATAAATTTTTTTTAAAAAATGGTTTCTCTTTATCACATGAAGATAAAAATATGTGGGTATTAGTAAATATAAAAAAATGAAAAGACTTACTATCTTTATATTATTGCCATCCTTTGCTAGTGGGGGGGCCGAAAGAGTTACCATTAGTTTAATAGAAAATTTGGATAAAAGTAATTTTAATTATTTTTTAGTAATGCAGAATACATATGGCCCACTGAAATGTAATATAGCAAAGAAGAAAATAATAAATTTAAATTCTTTAAAATTTAGATATGCTTTAATTAATTTAGTTAAAGTTATATATAAAAAAAAACCAAAAGTGATATTCTCTACTTTTCCACATATGACAATATTTCTCTTAATTATTAAGAAAATATTTTTTCCTAAAATGACAATAATTTCTAGAGAGCCTAATATGCCCTCAATTTCATTATTACATACTTCTAATTCTTATATAATTCGTAAGTTATATAATATTTTTATGCCTTCCATAGATGGAGTAATAGCTAGTTCAACTGCAATGAAAAATGAATTATTACTTAAAGGTATAATTGCTAAAAAAATAGCTATTATATCTAATCCTATAAATACAAAAAAAATAAGAAATGTAGAAAAGGTTCATAGATTTGGAGGTAAGGGTTTGAGATTAGTATTTGTAGGTAGATTAGTTTACCAAAAAGGTTTAGATCGTTTAATACCTATACTTAAAAATATAAAAAATATTCATATAACAATTATTGGAGAAGGTTTAGAAAGGTCTAATTTAGAAAAGATAATAAAAAAGCATAAAATAAATGATAAAATAAGTTTTTTAGGACATTTAGATAGTCCTTATGCTTATGTGGCAGGCGCAGATTATTTTGTTTTGCCATCTAGGTGGGAGGGCTTACCAAATGTAGTATTAGAGTCTTTGGCATTAGGAACTCCAGTCATTACAACCAAAGAAATATACGGATTAGAAGATTTAAAATATAATATTTTAAAAAACGATTTATTATTATGTAAAAATATAAAGGCTATGGCTAATTTAATAATAAAGTTATGTGAAAGAAAAGACTATAAGAATCCTATATTAAGAAAGTCACTAATAAAAAATTATAATTCGCAGTCGCAATATAGTAAAAAGGTTTCTAATTTTATTGAAAAGATATTTTATGAGAACAAAACAAATTAGAGTTTTACATTTAATTTCTAGTTTGCAACAAGGTGGTGCTGAAAGACAATTAATAGAACTCGTTAAACAAAATAAAAATCATATAATATGTCAATTAATTTCAGGAAATGCATTTGAAAATGAAATTAATAATAATAAAATTCAAATATTTGACTTAAAAACCAAAAGTTTATTTTCTTTTATAATTAATATATACAAATTAAATCGAATTATAAAAAATAATAAGCCAGATATTATTAATGCATGGATGTATCATTCTAGTTTAATATTAGCTTTGATTAAGTTGATAAGGATTAAAAACAATATTCCATTAATTTGGGGATTACGTTGTTCTAATATGGATACTTCACATTATTCTATGTTATTAAAAATAGTTATTAAGTGTTGTAAATTTTATTCTTATATACCTGAGCTAATCGTAAACAATTCTGAAGCAGGTTTAAATTTTCATAAAAATTTAGGTTTCAAAAATAAGCATATCGTTATTCATAACGGAATAGATACTAGTAGGTTTCTTTTTAATGAAAAAATTAGAAATAACTTTAGAATTAATTATAAAATTTCTAAAACTGCAAAAGTATTATTGTGTGTAGGAAGAAATGATCCCATGAAAGATCACGATACTCTCATTAAAACATTTAAGAAGTTAAAAAGGAAATTTCCTTCAGTTATTTTATTGTTGGCTGGCTTAGGCACAGAAAATATAAAAAATGTGAATAACATGATAACATTAGGTTCACGAAGAGATATTGAGCATATTTATTCTGCTAGTGATATTATTATATCATCATCTGCTTTTGGAGAAGGTTTTTCAAATGCTTTGGCAGAAGGAATGTCTAGTAAATTAATTCCTGTAGCAACTAAAGTTGGAGATGCACCACATATACTTGGAAATATAGGAAGACTTATAAAGCCTAAAAGTATCAAAGAACTTTATAGAGCTATTAAAGATATACTTGAACTAGACAATGATAGTTTTGAAAACCAAAAAAAACTAGCGAGAAAAAGAATATTAAATAATTTTTCACAAAATAAGATGATAACATCATACAATAAATTATATTCTGAGATTGTAGATAAATAGATTATGTGTGGTTTTGCAGGCGTTATAGATTTAAATCATCTTGATATTAATGATGATTTAAACAAAAGAATGTTAGCTTCATTAGAAAGCTTAAATAATAGAGGTCCTGACCAAAAGGGGACATATAAAGATGATTATTCTTATTTAGTTCATGCTAGGTTAAGTATTATTGATACCTCTGATAGTGGTAAACAACCTATGACTAAGTATGGCAAAACTATTGTTTATAATGGAGAAATATATAACTTTAAAGAATTAAAAAATGAATTACAAAAAGCTGGATATGAATTTTTTTCTAATTCTGATACTGAAGTATTATTGGCTGCATGGGATAATTGGGGGGAGCAATGCTTAAATCATATAAACGGAATGTTCGCTTTTGCTATATGGGACAAACAAAATAAAAATCTAGTTCTAATACGTGATCCTTACGGTAAAAAACCATTATTATATTTAATTAAAAACAGAAATATTTTTTTTGCTTCTGATTTAAATAGTTTAGAAAAAATTGTTGATTGTGGGGAAATAAACCCTTTAGCTGTTGAAAGTTTATTTAAGCTAAGATTCATACATGATCCCTTAACTATATATAAAAACGTTTTCAAACTATCTGCTGGCAATATACTTAAATTTACAAAAAAAGAGGTATCTATAAAAAAATGGTATAATTTGTATAATTTTTCTTTTGATGGTCTAAATAAAATAAGATTTAAAAATAATATTACAGAACTTTTTGATCAAGCTGTTAAGCGACGCCTAGTCTCCGATGTTGATGTTGGAGTTTTTCTATCTGGAGGCCTGGATTCTAGTCTAATTGTTTCTTCATTGGCAGAACAAGGTTATTCATTACCTTGTTTTACAATGGGTTTTGAAAACTCTTCTGATTATTATGAAGAACGTCCTCAGGCTAGTCGCTTAGCAAAATATTTTGGAATGAAAAGCTATACCTTCGAAATTAATGAAAAGATGACAATTAAAAAACTCCCAGAAATATTTAACGCTAGTGATGAACCATTTGCAGATACAAGTGCAATACCATTTTACATGTTAGCAAATCAGGTTAGTTCTAAATTAAAAGTAGTTTTATCAGGAGATGGTGGTGATGAAGTATTTGCTGGCTATAGAAAGCACTTGGGTGAAAAATGGTCAAAATTACCTTACTTTATTCCTAAATATTTAAGAGATCTAATAATTAGTTCACTAATAGAAAATAAAAATACTAGTTATGGAGAAATTTCTAGAAGAATTAGAAGACTTTTAATGAATAGTTCCAAAAATCCCTCTGAAAGGCAAGCAGGTTGGATAGAGCAAATAAATGAGAATACAATTAAAAAATTACTTGGCAATAATATAGAATTTACTAAAGATTTACTAGAAGAGTATAGAAAACCATTCCGTGATCCTATTAATGCTATGTTGGCAGGAGATTTAGGTTTTTCTCTTACGGGAGATATGCTTGTAAAAGTAGATAGAATGAGTATGGCAAATAGTTTAGAAGTAAGATCTCCCTTATTAGATAGAGACTTGGTGGAGTATGTATTCTCTTTACCAGGAAAACTTAAAATTGGAAATTTCAAGGGTAAAATTTTATTAAAAGATACCTTTAAAAATAGGTTACCTAAATGGTCAATGAATTTAAGAAAAAAAGGCTTTGAAGTTCCAATAGCAGATTGGTTGCGTAATGATTTAAAAAAATTAGTTGAAGATAGTAGCTCCAAAAGTAATTTAGATAAATTAGGAATTATTGATACAAATATTATTGAAGAATGGAAGCAAGGATTATACTCAAATAAAAGAGACACATCTTGGCAATTATGGACCTTAGTTTCCTATAAACAATGGATGGAATCTAGAGGAAAATTATAATTTGATAGATATATTATATAATGTAGCTTTTTTTCCGCTACCAATAATATGGTTCATGCTCTTTATAATAATATTCAACTTAAAAGATAAAATTTATTTTTATTTTAAGGCTATATTTATATTATTATTTATAATCTCTTTGCCGATTACTATAGATATATTTAGTTTTCCGCTGAGTAAAGGCTCAAGTAAATTTACAGATGATCAAAAATTTTCCGCTATAATAGTATTAACGGGAGGTATATATAAAGATATTAATGGGAATTGGCATCCTTCAAGTAATTCTATGAAACGAACCGCATTGGGTAATAATTTATCAAAGAAATTAAATATACCTTTAATAATTTCAGGTGGAAATAGCATAAAAGAAAATCCAGCAGAATCTCTTATAGTTTCTAATTTTATAGATAATAAAAATATTATTTTGGAGCAAATAAGTAAAAATACATATGAATCTGCATTTAACTTAGAAAAAATTATGCTCAAGAATAATTTGAGTAAAAAAGATAATTTTATACTTATAACTTCTAAAATTCATAATTTAAGAAGCGCTTTAACTTTTAAATCTCAAAATTATAAAATAAAAGTATATGATTATTCAACATTTGATAACTTAAATTTTTATAAATTTATTCCAAACTCTAAATCACTTATTTTATTTAATAATGCGTTATATGAATATTATGGACTTATTAAGTATCTTCTATTAGGCCATATTTTAATTTGATATTATGATTTAAATGAATAGAAAAATAATATTTTTAGTAACTGAAGATTGGTATTTTTTATCACACAGATTACCTCTTGCATTAGCATGTAAGAAAAATGGCTATGATGTTTCTGTAGCTTGTAAAGATACTGGAAAACTAAATATAATAAAAGAATACGGTTTTAAATGTTTTAATTTAAAGCTTCATAGGGGCTATTTTTCTATCTTTATGGTTTTGAAAAATATAATAGAAATTAATAAGGTAATTGGAAAATCAAAAGCAAATATTATACATGCGGTATCGATGCAATCCATTATTCTTGGTCTTTTAGCTACAATTTTTAATTATAAGATTGGTTTTGTAGCCGCTATAACAGGTTTAGGTACTTTATTTATAACTAAAAATATAAAAAATAAATTAATTCTATTCTGTATAAATATTTTCTTAATCATATGTTTTAAAAAAAAGAATGTTAAAGTAATAGTGCAGAATAAAGACGATCAATACTTCGTTAGTAAAACTTTATTCTGCTCGTTAAATAAAATTTATTTAATTAGAGGTTCAGGAATAGATATCAATTATCATAAGTTACAGGAAGAACCAAACTCTCCACCAATTATAATAAGTTATGTTGGCCGTATTATTCAGGATAAAGGTATAGAAAACTTAGTAGAAGCATTTAAGTTGGTATATAAAATTAATAAAAATATTAAATTATTATTAGTAGGTAGTGTGGATAAAAATAATATAAGGCCAATAAGTGATCAGTTTATTAGAGATAATAATAAAAATAATATAGAGTTTATTGGTGAAGTAAAAGATATTAGAGAGATATGGAAGATATCACATGTCGCAATACTACCAAGTAAAAGAGAGGGCTTACCAAAAAGTTTATTAGAAGCAGCAGCTGCTGGAAGAGCAATTATATCTTCTGATGTACCAGGCAGTAGAGAAATAGCTGTAAATTCAATAAATGCAGAAGTATTTTTACCAGAAGATATAAATGCTATGGTAAAAGCAATATTGTATTTATCTAAAAATCATCAAGTAAGAAAAAGTTATGGCAAAAATAGTAGGAAATTAGTAGAAAGTGATATGTCAGAAGATAAAGTAATAAAAAACACTTTATATGTATATCAGGATTTTTAAGATAAACATTTTTTCATAAAATATAGGATTATAAAAAATTATGAATTATTTAAATAAAGAAATTGTTGTAATAGGTTTAGGTTATGTTGGTTTGCCATTAGCTGTAAAACTTGCAGCTCATTTTAAAGTAATTGGCTATGATATTTCAATTGATAGAATAAAAGAACTAACAGACTGCAATGATTCTACAAAAGAAATTAAAAAAAATATATTAAGGAAAGCAAAAAATCTAATATTTACATGCGATAAATCTATGATATCTAATAAATGTATATACATTATTACGGTTCCAACTCCTGTTAAAAAAAATAAATTACCTGACTTATCTTTATTAAAAAACGCATGTAAGTTAGTTGGTAAAAATATTCATAAGGGTGCAATAATAATATTTGAAAGTACAGTGTATCCAGGGGTAACAAAAAATATTTGTGCACCTATTATTGCAAAAGAATCTAATTTTAAATTAAATGAGGGTTTTTATTTAGGCTATAGTCCTGAAAGAATTAATCCAGGAGATAATCAACATTCATTAGATAAAATTATAAAAGTTATTTCTGGAAGTAATAACAAAATTACGAAAATTATTGGTAAGATTTATGAAACTATAATTACTGCAGGAGTGTTCTATGCCAAAAATATAGAAGTTGCTGAAACGGCTAAAGCTATAGAAAATGCACAACGCGATATAAATATAGCTTTTGTTAATGAAGTTTCCCTTTTGTGTCAAAAATTAAATATTTCTGTATATGATGTTCTAAATGCAGCAAAAACAAAATGGAATTTCTTACCTTTTCAACCAGGTTTAGTTGGAGGGCATTGTATAGGAGTGGATCCATATTATTTAGCACATATTGCAAAAAAGCTAAATTCAAGCTCTGATGTAATTTTATCAGGTAGAAGATTAAATGATAGTATGACAGGTATAGTATTTAAAGAAATTGAGAAACAAATTAGAAAAGACTCTAGAATATTACAAATAGGCATATCATTTAAAGAAAATGTGCCAGATATTAGAAACTCTAAGTCAGCTGAATTAGCTCAGCTATTTATTGAAAAAAAATATAAAATTGAAATACATGACCCTGTTGTTAATCCAAAGGAAGTACAAAGCGATTTTGGGCTAACATTATCTAAATTATCAGGGAAATATGATTATATAATAATAGCAGTTGCACATAATTTTATAAATAGAAATAATATAAATATTTTAAAATATACCAAAAAATCATCCACTATATTTGATATTACAGGTAAATTTAAAAATAAATTATCTAAAAATAATATTAAGTATTGGTCATTATGACTGTAGGAAAATTATGATTAAAAATAAAAATATTATTCAAAATCATTTTGATAAATTAGCTTCTTCTAGAGATATCTGGATTAAAAAATCTAAAGGTTTTTATTCTGAGGATATACGTTGTATGAAAGAATTAATACCTTCTGAATCTAAGGTTTTAGAAATTGGTTGCGGTAACGGTCATCTCTTGAGCTCATTAAAACCCTCCTATGGTCTAGGTATTGATATAAGTAAAGAGATGATAATTAAAGCAAAAGAGAAAAATAAGAATTTAATATTTATTGAAGCAGATATTGAAGATGAAAATAGTATTAAAGAGATAAATGAAGTTTTTGATTTTATTATTTTATCGGATACAATTGGCTATTTGAGCGATATTGAAGGTACTTTAAAACGAATACATAAATTTTGTAACTCAGATACTAGGATTATTATTGCTTACTATTCTCCTATTTGGGAGCCCGTTTTGAATCTTGCAGCGTGGCTCAAACTTAAAATGCCTGAATTAACTAAGACCCTTTTAAATGAATCAGATATTTCTTCTTTAATGAGCTCTGCTGGTTTTGAAACTGTTAAAAAACAAAAAAAAATTATTTTTCCTTTTTCTTTTTTGGGTATAGGTAGACTAATTAATAGATTTATATCATGTATTCCTCTAGTTTCTTATTTATGTGTAAGAAATTATGTTATATCTCGTTCTTTGCATGCTGTTTCATTAAATTTACCTCGTTCTGCGAGTGTAATAATTCCATGTAGAAATGAAAAAGGAAATATAAGGAATGCATTAGAAAGATTACCTGTTTTTACCGAAAATATTGAGATTATTTTTGTTGAAGGGCACTCCCATGACGGTACTTGGGAAGAAGTTAATAAAGTAATTTTGGATCCAACCTTTATAGATAAAGGTTTTAAAATGATTGCAATTCAACAAAAAGGAAAAGGAAAAGCTGATGCAGTTTTTCAAGCTTTTGAAAAAGCAAAGAATGATGTTTTAATAATACTGGATGGTGATTTAACTGTGCCACCAGAGGATATTCCCAAATTTTGGAATAAAATTAGTAATGGCGATGCTGAATATGTAAATGGTTCTAGGTTAATTTATCCTATGGAAAATGAGGCCATGCGATTTTTAAATTATGTTGCTAATAAAATGTTTTCTATATTATTTACATGGCTTTTAGGTCAGAGATATACTGATACTTTATGTGGAACTAAAGTAATTAGAAAAAGTCATTATGAAAAGGCAAGGAATAGAAATAAAGATTTAGGTGATTTTGATCCATTTGGTGATTTTTTTATAATTTTTGGTGCTGCTAGATTAAACTTAAAAATGTTAGAGGTTCCTATCAGGTATAGAGCTAGAGAATATGGAGAAACTCAGATTTCTAGATTTAGTCATGGTTTTCTTTTAATTAAAATGGTGATTTTTGCATTTTTTAAATTAAAGGCAACTTAAATATGAAGCTTTGTGGGTTAATATTCTTATTAGCTTTTACAGTAAGGTTTATAAATTTATTATTTTTAGATCTGAATATAGATACTTATCTTATTGAAGATCAAAAATTTTATTGGGATTGGTCTTTAAAAGGCGCTTACTTACCTTGGAATGAATTATCATCTTTATTATTGACCGAAAGGATGCCTGGTGCATTTTTATTTTATGGTTTTCTACAATGGTTAACTGCTAATAACCTATTTTTTGTTTTAATATTACAAGCATTATTAGATTCATTTACTTGCGTAATAATATTTCTATGTGCAGGATTAATGAATAAAAAATATGAATTATTTACTGGAATGTTTGCTATTTTTTCTCCTTTAATGATTATTATTAGTTCACAAATTCTTTCCGATACATTATTCCTTTTTCTTTTTACTTTTAGTTTATTTTTCTTATTAAAGTATTGGCGTTCTTCAAATTCAAAAAAGTATATATATTTAGCAGGATTATTTTTAGGTTTGTCAACTTTTACAAGAGCTGCAACTTTCCCTTTAATATTTATATCTTTACCTATAATTTTTTTGATTGTTAAAAAAAGTGGTAATAATTATATAAAATGTTTTTCTACTTTAAGCATATTTTTACTCATGGCTTTAGCGCCAATTTCTAATAGAGTTTTTGAGAATATTATTGAATATGATACATATTCTTTGACCTCGCAAGGTGGATCCCATATAGCCTATTGGATGGTGCCTGGCGTTTTAGCAGTTAGTAAAGACATGGACAGAAAATCTGCTGTCAATTTAGTTAATATGGAAATCGATAAACTGGGAGGAGAAACAGGAAAACCCTTTAAAGATAGTAAAAAAAGAATTAATGCATCAATTAATATATTAAAACAAGAAAACATATATAATATCACTTATTCCTGGTTTAGGTCTTCTATTATAAACGTAATTAGTTCTCCAATTTTAATTGATTATAGAGTAAGGAGTTTATCTCATCCTTCTTTTGTAAAGGAAGGCAATATTACTAAATGGATAGAAACACTATTTTCCAATAAAAAGTATTTTCCCTATTTAATAGTTTTATTATTATCTTTCACTGGTTCATTATTTTGTATTTACTCTATATTGATGGGTTTTTATATTTTTACTAAGTCAAATTTATTTATATCTTTTTTATCTATATCAATAATTATGTATTTTTCCTTAATTACTGGCCCCACTGTTTCTCCAAAATATTGTATGCCATATTTACCAATTCTTCTTTATTTACAAGGAATGAGTATTAGTAGATTTATTCTTTTTATTAAAAATAGATATTATAGTTAAACAAACTAATATTTCTATGAAGGGCATGCAAGTTAACATATATCTTGTTTCAAAATTAGAATTTAAACTAAAAAATATAGTTCTTGATACAAGATAAGACATCGTTATAAGGCTGAAGGCAAAAACGGGGTCCTGTATTTTTCTTTTACGCATATTTAATAGGCTATATATTAGTAAAAGCATTAATATAAATCTATATAATGCATTGAATCCTTTTGAAATAGCATGATAGGGATAAGCAAATGCTTTTTCTAAAAGAATATTAATGTTTCCTTTAGCTGCGGCTAATCTCTCATTTTTACTTAGTCCTCTGTCCGGCATTTCATTTGGCCAACCAAAACTAGAAAAAGGATTTGTCCACATTCTTACAAGTCTTATAGATGGGTAAGTTAACCAATATTGTATAGGATTATTTTTAATTTTCTGATTTGCTATTTCTTTAAATTTATTATCTATTTCTATAGGAAAATCTTGTTTATCTATAGATTTTAATGTTTCAACTAGTTTTTCAATTTTTAATTTTTCGTCATTATCTGCGTAAGCACGCTGTGGTATAGTTATCCCAATATAATTTTTTCTATTTATTCCCCATAATGCTCCAGGTCTTTCATATTCATGAGTAATCCAAGTTTTTGTCCATTTTAAATAACCAGTAGGAGATCT
>MDTD01119883.1_pt1 | contig 15646 bp, 12 predicted proteins | sample 811221 | NCBI WGS metagenome assembly MDTD01 (sample SAMN05326646, study PRJNA326480) | marine metagenome | isolation source: seawater | place: Pacific Ocean: South West | collected 2011
TTAAAATTAATTTTATTTTTTTTTTTCTTTGAAAATTCATTTGCTTTAGATTTAAAAAAACTTGATAACATTTATATTTACTCTTTTGAAGAGGATGACTATGCCAGATTTCAATATATAGATCCTAGTTTTAATAATTATTTTGTAGGCAAAACAAATTCTATAGGAAATGGAGACTACGATTACTTATTAGTAAAAACTAACTCAAATAATGAATTAATTTTCCATAAATCTCTAGGAGGTATTGGAGATGATCAAGGTTATTATATTTACGGAGATAATGATTTTTTATACCTAGCAGGAAGGTCTAATTCATTCGGAAATGGTAAATATGATGCTTTAATTGCTAAGTACACTCTTAACGGAGATCTTTTATTTTCAAAATTTTATGGTGGTGAACAAAATGATTATGCTAAAACAATTAAAGAGTTAAGTAATGGCAATTTAATGTTTGTAGGAAGATCTTCATCTTACCTAGATAAAAATTTAGACGCATGGTTTGTTGAGATAGATAAAAAAGGAAATATCCTGAAGAATATGACATATGGGGAAATTAATCAATACGATGAGTTTAGAAATTTCATTGAGGTGGCAGATGGATATCTCTTTATTGGCCATTCCCATAATAAACTAAACGAAAAAAAATGTTTAGATAAAGACAAAGACATGAAATCTCAATCAAAATGTTTTGATGCATATATAGTAAAAACAGATTTTGACGGTATTGAAAAAAATAATTTAAAGTTCGGATCAATTGATGCCCAAGACTCTGCAAAAGATATTATAAAAACTAATAAAAATGAATTTTTAGTTACAGGCATAAAGAGCTTAGGATCGGAAAGTAATAATCAATTAGAAAGTAATGTTCTTTTACTTAAATTAGATAAAGACGCTAATTTAATTGAAGATTTATCATTTACAGTTGGAGTTTATGGAGTTGGTTATAGCTTATATTTATTATCTGAAAATAATATTATAATAACCGGTAAAACAAAGAATGAAAAAAAAAATTTCGACCTTTTTGTAGCTAATTTTAATATAAAAAATAATGAAATAGAGTGGCTAAAGATATTAGAAAAAAAAGGATATGACGAGGGTATGAGCGTTATATTAAATGAAAACTTAATGCAAATTCTTGGTAGATCTGATTCATTTAACAATAAGATGGACTTCATCAAGTTTAAAATAGATTTTGAGGGAAATATTGTCGATTAATCAATTTCAGAATTTTAAATTTATTTTTATTGGTGGGATAAATAGAAGCGGAGGATCCCTCTTAGCCAGACTTATGGATGGACATAAAAATATACTAAGTTATCCATTAGAGCTTCCACTACCTCATGATAATAATTTCTATAATATTTTTGAGAATTATAGTGGAATTCCAATGACTGTTCCTAATAAATTTAATGGATCTCCATCAAGTTTAGATCGTGGTTTATATGGTGGAAATCAATCAAGATCTCCAAACCCTTTATCAAAAGAAGAAAAAACAAATATAAATCTAAAATCTATATTAGATATTCCTGAAAAAGAGGAAAATGAAAAAATCAAATATGGAAAGGAGAAATCTAGCATAATTGGAGTTAAACAAAATTATTTAGAAAAAGCTTTTTATGAAAAAGATATAAAAACGTATTTTAATTATGAAAAGTTTATTAATACATTTAATGATAATTTACATTTTGCTAAGGATTGGAGAACTCTTCATAATTTAAGACATTTTTCATATTTTTCAGCATGGGAAAATGGGAAATTTTTATCTGATAGCTCTTCACATGTTGTAATGCATGATAGTGGTGGACTATACACAACTAATATAAATGAGTTTTTTAAGATATACAAAGAAGCCAGTTTTATAGTTCCTATTCGTGACATTTTTGGATACATAGCTTCTGAAAAAACAAGATTAGCAAGAAGGTTTTATGGAACAAGAAGATTTTCTAACCCAAGATTACCAAATATTTTTGTAAAAAAGTTTAAGTACTATGACCTTGACTCAAAAATAAGAGCCTGGGTTTGTGCAGTTACTAGGTCCTACCTTTTGCAAGATTTACTAAAAGACGAGAAAGGCTTCGTAGTTTATTCAAATGAAAAACTAGTCAACGAAACTGAAAATGTAATTAAATCTATGTGTCCTAAAATTGATATTGAGTACAACAAAATTTTAATTAAACCAACTTTAATGGGAAAAAAATGGCTAGGAAATTCTCATTATGGCAAATCAGATGGTGTTAATAAAGAAATACAAAAATATTACCATAACATTCTTGATGACAATGAAATTAGACAAATTGAAAATAAAGCAGGAGAATTAAATTATTCTATATTAAAGCAAACAAATAGTTTATTAGATTTAAGTAAAGTAGATGAAAAATTATTTTTAGATTTGAATTATCAAAGAAAATATTTTAACGACAAGGATAAAATCACTCTTTATTATGCTCTTATAAACACAGGCGGAAGAAAAACTTTGGTCTCAAACCAGACAATTTGGTCAGTTCTGGCTTTTTTATTTTCATACATTGTAAAAATCTATCATATACCAAGAATTATTAAGCAAAATTATTTACCTAAATTTGGTAAACAAAATTATACTTAATTTGAGATGTATATATCATATGTGCCAATATTAGGTGACTTACTTCATTATGGACACTATAAGATTATTCGACAAGCAAAACAAAAATCAAAAGTTCTAATATGTGGAGTATTAAGTGATAAAGTTTCAAATTCAATATGGGGTAGACCTATAAGTAATTTTAATGAGAGGAAAAGTATTATTAGTTCTATCACTTATGTTGACAAAGTAATTACACAAGATAGTACTAGTCCAGAAAAAAATCTTATTTATCTCAAGAAGCAATTTCCAAGATATAAAATCAGATATTTTCATGGAAACCTCTCTAAAGAATTTTTAAACTACGATATTCTAAAAAAGCTCAATATAGAAATAATAAAAATAGATCATTACAAAAAATTATCACGAGAAAATATACAAAATTATTTTATTAATTCTTTGAAAAATAATTATGAATTTAATTCCAAAAATAATTTGTTATCTGATAAAGGAACAACTTTATTAAATTTCAAAAAATTACTTAAAAAATCTATTATACCAGATTTACAAATTGTAAATATTCAAGAATTTATAAAAAATAGAAATAAAGTTGCTGATGAAATTACTCATTTCTTTAAAAAAGGAAAAATAGTTGTAAGAAGTTCCTTTTCTACAGAAGATAATTTTGAGTCAAGCAGTGCTGGAAAATATTTAAGTGTACTGAATATTAACGTAAAAGATAAAGACTTGATAAAAAAATCAATTTTAAACGTTATCAAATCATCAGATAAAAAAATTAATAAAAATAAAGAACACATCATAGTTCAAAGGCAGACAACAGACTCAGTAATAAGTGGGGTGATATTTACGAAAGACATTAATACTAATAGTCATTATTACCTTATCAACTACACAATGGGTTCAAATACAACTTTAGTTACTTCAGGTAAAAACTCTAAACTTATAAAAATTAGAAAAGGCTTAGATATTAAAAAAATAAATAAACCTTGGAAAAAATTAATAATTGCAGTAAAAGAAATTGAGGAAAAATTAACTAGCTCCCCATTAGACATCGAGTTTTCAATAAACTCAAAAAATCAAGTTAAAGTTTTTCAAATTAGGCCAATAGTTTTTAATTTAAATAACTATGAAATACCGCATGAAAAATTTAATAAATTAATTAATAAAAATATTAACAAATACAATGAATTAAAAAAAATTAAAAGGTTAACACTTTTTAGTGATATGGCATTTTGGAATCCGTCTGAATTGATAGGGGAGTATCCAAGAGCACTATCAAAATCTTTATTTGAGAACTTGATAACGGATATTAATTGGTCAAAATCATTACAAAGAATAGGGTATTCAAAAGTTAATGAAAAACTTGGATATAAATTTGGAAATAAATTTTATATAAACCTAGATAATTCATTTAAAGGTCTTCTTCTAAATAATATCGAAGAAAAAATTAAAAAGTGTTTAGTAGAGTCATACAAAAAAAAACTAATTAAAAACAATAGTGCACATGATAAAATTGAATTTGAAGTTGTAAATTCTTGTTGGAATTTTTCACTGTATAATGATTTAGAGTCAAATTTAAAAAATAATTTTAATAAAAATATAATTGATAAAACATATAAAAAAATAAAAATTCACTCGTTAAAAATAATCAATAATATTTCAAATGAAAAAAGTAATTTTCTAAGGATTGAAAAAGCCTTTATAAAAAAATATGAAGTTAAAATAAAAAAATTTTATAAAGAAAAATCTTTCATTTCAAAAATTAAAATTTTAGACCAATTACTGTCTGGAACTAAATCTGAAATATCGAGTGTCTTTTGTGTCTCTGCAAGATATGGTTTTATTTCTTTATCGATAATTAAATCTGCCATGTATGAAAACATAATAACTTCTGATGAATATAATATTTTAACTTCAAATATAGAAACAATAGCTAGTCAATTCCAAAGAGATGTATATCTATTTAAATCAAATAAAATATCTAAGAAAATTTTTCTAAAGAAATATTCACACATGAGGCCAAATATGTTTGATATAGAGTCAAGAAATTTTGACATTGATCTATTATCTAAAAACTTTGTTTTAAACGAGAGATATACTGAAAAAAATTCAAATTTAAAAATAAAAATTTTTAAAAAAATGTTTTTAAATGAAAATATCGATCCTATTAAATTTCAAAAATTTTACGAAATCTCAATACAATTAAGGGAAAAATATAAATTCGTACTATCAAAATACATTAATAAATTATTATTAATGATTGAAAATATTTTTGAAAAGAAATTTACAAATAAGGAAATAGCAAATATTGATTTAAACTATCTGTTACACTTTAAAAATAACAATTTAAATTATAATGATTTTACTGATCTTATAAAAAATCAAATTAACTTAGCATATCAAAAATACAATGAAAATGAAAATATTCATCTCCCCTCTGTTATTAAAAATAATATTGATTTTAATATTATTAAATCTAATGACACAAAACCAAATTTCATAACAAATAAAAAAGTTATAAAAAAGTTTAAATATTTAAAGCAATACAAGAATGTAAACTTAGATGATAAGATTATCTTAATAGATAGTGCTGATCCGGGTTTTGATTGGATATTTACTTTTAAAATTAAGGGATTAATAACAAAATTTGGTGGTGCGGCTTCTCATATGGCTATTAGATGTGCTGAATTTCAAATTCCAGCAGCAATTGGCTGTGGTGAAATTATATTTAATGATTTATTGAAACAAAAAAGGATACTTTTAGACTGCAATAAAAATTATATTAAATAGTTATTATGAAAAAAAAATATTTCTTTTGTATACAAAGTTCTAAAAGGGATAATCATAATCAAAAAATTTTTTCTGTTGAGCACTCTTTAATTAATTATTTTACCAAAAACAATATTGAACTTTATTTATCAAACCCATATTTAAAATATAATAATTTAAAAAATTATGATGGCCTTATAATCACTGGTGGTAATGATGTTTTTAAAAACAAAAAAAACTTTTGTCCAATAAGATTTAATTTTGAAGAAAATATAATTTATAAATTTTTAAATTTAAAAAAACCTATTATTGCCATTTGTTATGGATTTCAAAGATTAAATTTATATTTTGGAGGTAGGGTTACCAGTAGTGGAAAAACTTCAAAACTTAATCATAAATATCAACATAATATTGAAATTGATTTTGAAAATATTAAATTAAAAACTTATACAAACCATTATCATGATGACTGTATAAAACTCAAAAACTTATCAAAAAAGTTGAAAACAATTGCTATTGACCCTGTTTCAAATACAGTAGAAGCTGCATATTCTCTTAGAAATAAAGTGTATGGTATTCAATGGCATCCTGAACGCAAATATTCAAATAAAAATCTTGATAAATTTTTATTTAAAACTTTTTTTTCTTTACTATAAATGTCTATATAAATAAAAATGCTATCAATTATAAAAAAAACTGCTCTTAAACCATTGTCATATTTCTACATGACAAAATTTGATAGATCTTTAGGCAGAGTTGTTTTTTCAAATAATAATTTTTTATCATATAACTTATTTAATAATTTTTTATATAAATCACAAACAAGTGACTCTACTTTTTTAAAAAATTATGACAAATATGGTTTTATAAAAGGCCCCTCAATTAATACTAATTTTATAACTGCAATTAACGAAGAATTAAAAACTCAAAACTCAATTAATGATGGTTCTAATAAATTTGAATATGAAATTACAGATAAAATTAAATTAAACATAAGAAAAATTTGTAATAATGATTTAAATATATATTTAAATAATTTCAAAAAATATTACAGATCTGACATTTTTGTTACGAATGTTGCAATATGGAAAAACTTTAGTTTTAAAAAAATAGATGGTTCCTCAGATCATTTTTCCGAGAGTTATCATAATGATGCTTATTTAAAAACATATTTTAAAATTTTTATTAATATTGAGGACGTAGGTGAGGAAAATGGCCCTTTACATATTATACCAAGGGATCTTAGTAAAAAATTTAGTAGAATAGTAAAATTCAAAGGTAGAGGAATGTATGAAGGTGAGTCAATAGAGAAGATGGTCTACAAAAACATCGGAAAAAAAAATGAGTCTACCTTCTTTAATTCATCTATGTGCATACATAGAGCTGGTATACCGATGCCTAACAAAACACGCTCAATGTTAGCTATAGTTTTTAATGCTATACCAAGTATTGAAAATAAAAATATTTTTTATTTTGAAAACAAAGGAAAAGATATTTGGAGCAAAAAAGATGTTCTAAGTAAAAAATACTCTAAGCCCGTAAATATTTATGATTTTATAAGTAGATCTAAAATTATATAAACTTCTAATGAAGATTGTATATTTAGCTGCAGGAACAGGTAATAGAATGTTACCTTACACTAAAGATAAACCAAAGTGTTTTTTGAATATAAATGATAAATTTACAATATTATCAAAATTTATTTACCAAACAAAAAATCTAAAAAATCTAAAAAATATTATTTTGGCAACTGGATACAAAAGTTTTAAATTTAAAAGTTTCATAGGTAAAAATATTATTCATGTTAATAATAGAAGATATCTGAGTACTAATATGCTTTATACTCTCTATAAATGTATAAAATATTTAAATGAACCATTTCTTATAGTTTATTCAGATATAATTTTTTCAAATAAAATTTTGTCAAAAATGTTACAATGTAACAAAAACAAGAAAGATATTTGCGTTGCTGTTGATAAAGACTGGAAAAAAATATGGAAATTTAGATATGGTAAAGTCAACTATGATTTAGAAAGTCTCAAAATTAACAAAAAAAATGAAATTTTTGATATTGGCAACAAAGTTAATAATTATAAGGACATTGACGCAAGGTATATTGGAATTATATCAGTTCCAAAGGAACAAATTATTAATTTTAAAGAACAACTCAATAATATTTATGAAAAAAAAATGTCTCGTAAAGAATTCAGGATTAAAAGCAATCTATATTTTACAGATTTTTTAAATTATTTACTATTGAACAAGACTAAGATCAAAGCTGTTAGTTTTTCAAATGGATGGTATGAGTTTGATGAAGTAAATGATTACAGAAAATTTTTAAGAAATAATAATGAATCAAAAGTTGATTTAGGTGTATAGAGTAGTATTCCATATTGATCATAAACATAGAGATTTACCCTCTATGGCTTTAATTGCTTTTTTTTTGGGAAAAAGAGGTTTTAAAACATATTTCTGTTCGTCTTTAAACCACAATATTATTAATAATATCAATCCTGACTTTATTATCATGTCCAAATTCAGAAATGCGCTAAATAATATTCAACATTGGATTAAATCTGATTGCAAAATAATAATCATCCAATCTGAGGGAAACTTACAAGCCAAAGAAAATAAGTATGTAAGTGAAAGAGATAAATATCTATTTCAAAATACTTATACACCTGACCTAACTATATTTTGGAATTATGAGGAAATGCACAAATATTCTATATTTATGGATAAAAATAAACAAAAAATTTTTATAGGGTGCCCTAGACTAGATTTTTTGAAACCAAAATTTATGAATTTATATCCTTCAAAAGAAAAAATTCTTAAAAATTTAAATTTAGATAAGTCAAAATTTACAATTACTCTAGCTACGAGTATTGGCTTATCTCATGCAAATAAAAAAATTTTAAAATCATATTTTGATGGGTATAAAGGCGATCAAAGAAAAATTATCGATTTATCATTTAATATTAAAAATCAAAAAAAATTAAGAATAACAACTGAAAAAATAATAAGATTTGTTGCAAAAAATAAAGATTTACAATTAATTATAAAACCTCATCCAAACGAGAGTATAATTCATTGGGAGTCATATATAAAAAAATTTAATAATATAAAACTTTGTTATGCAGAGTCTATTAATTATCTATTAAGAAGTTCAGATTTTCATTTAGCACACAACGCTTGTACAACATCTTTAGAAGCACAATTATTAAACATTCCTTGTGCACAAATTTTATCAGATGACTCATACAGCTATTTTAAAAAAGATCACATTGATATTGCTTATTTTAAAATAAAATCAGTAAAAGATTTTGAAACTGCTATTTATTCTTACCAGAATAAAACTAAGTCTGATCTAATTAAATTTTCAAATAAATATGTAAAAAAATATTTTACAAAGTTTAACGGTAATATCTGTAAAGAGCATTCTAACTATTTGATTAAATTTATGAAAAGATATAAACCAAAAAATAAAAAGTTAATCGATCCATATATCTTTTTCAAAATATTTTTTAGATTAAAAAATCTTACTAATAAGTCAAATATAGATCAAAGAGGAAGAGTTGATAATAGAATTATACCTGGAGATGAAAATTATTGGTTTAACAAATTCACTAAAATGTTTATATAGTAAAAATGACTAAAATAATTGCTGAAATAGGATGGAATCATCAAGGAGACATTTCTTTAGCTAAAGAGATGATTATTGCAGCAAGTGAAAATGGTGCAGATTTCGTTAAATTTCAAACTTGGTTTGAAAAGGACTTAAAGCCTGGAGAATGGGACAATGATGGAAGAAGAGAAATTTATAAAAAGGCTCAATTATCTTTTGAACAACATTTTGAACTTTTTGATTTTTCAAAAAAAAATAATGTTATTTTTTTTACATCATTATTTAATAAAAATTATGTTGATGAATTAGCTAAAATTTCTAATGAATACATTAAAATTCCAAGTATGGAAGCTCATGATTTTGATTTAATTTTAAAATCAGCTGATAAATTTCAAAATATTTTTATAAGCACTGGTGCAACATATGAAAGGGAATTAATTAATTTAGTGAATTTATTAAACACAATAAAAAAATCTAATATAGTTATTTTTCACTGTGTAAGCTCTTATCCTACAAAAGCTGAAAATATAAACTTAAAAAGAATACATCACCTGAAAAAAATTTTCTCCAATGTTGGATATAGTGGTCATTATCCAAATATTCATGATGCGGTAATGTCTTTACCATTTGGTGTGTCTCACATAGAAAAGCATTTTACAATTGATAATAAACTACCTGGAAGAGATAATTTATTTTCAATCTTGCCCTCACAACTCAAAGAGCTGAAGATATTTATAGAAGAATATAAAAAAATGTCACTTGATCATGGTATTGAGATGCAAGAGGTAGAGACACAAGTATTTCAAAATTATCGTGGAAGATGGAAAAATGATTAATTGTTCATTAATCATAAGGACAAAAAATGAGGAAGAAAATTTAGGTCACTGTATAAAAGCAATTAAGTCTCAAAGTATAAAGAATGTAGAAATAATAATCGTAGATAATCTTAGTTCCGATAATACATTAAAAATTGCAAAGTCTTTAGGTGTAAATAAAATTATATCTATAAAAAAGTATTTACCTGGCTATGCACTAAACTTGGGTATAAAAAAAGCTAAGAGTAATAATATAGCAATAATATCAGCACATTGTTTCCCTAAAAATAGTAAATGGCTTGAATATGGTTTAAGAGCTTTAAATGAGGAGGACTCAATAGCTGGTGTTTACGGAAAACAATTGCCAGTAAGATTCAGTAAAAACTCTGATTTTAGGGATATGTTCATAACATTCGGTGATGACAAAAAAATTCAAATAAAAGACTCATTCTTCCATAATGCAAATAGTTTCATAAAAAAAAATATTTGGGTTAAATATAATTTTGATAATAAAGTGTCGAATATTGAAGATAGATTATGGGCAAAACAGGTTTTAAAAAAAAAATATAAAATTATTTATGAGCCTTCAGCTGTCGTTTTTCACCCTCATGGCATACATCAAAATAATACTGAGTCACGTCTAGAAAAAACTATTAAAGTATTAAAGAAAATAGAAAAGTACAATTCTAAAACATTATTACCAAAATTTATAAAAGAAAAAGATTTTAATGTTATATGTATATGCACTGGTTTCAATCAAAAGGATTTGCGATATAAAAAGTTCATAAATGACAAAAATTTAAAATTTGTAGATAGATTTGCGTTTGTTGGAAATAAAATATTAAAATTTTATGAAAATAAAAGTAAATATATTATTAAAAAGCCAAACTATCTCCAAAAAAGCACAAGTTCTCTTAAAGAGCTTCTGCAATGGTTTGATAAGTATTTTATAAATAGAAATTTTTTTCCAGATTATATTTTATATCTAGATTTAAATTACAAAAAAATTAACACTCTAAGAGTTTACAATATGTATCAAAATACGATTTACTCAAATTACGACAGTTCAACATTTGTGACAGAGTCTTACAAAGATTTTCTATTTTATAATTCTAATTCCAAAAATTACGACTTTTTAAATCCTAATTTATTAAATAAAAAAAATAAATCCCCTTTTTATATAGCTCAATATGGCTTAGGAACAATTACTAAACCTAAAATTATTAGAGAGGGAATGCTTATCAATACAACTAGTTGTAGAGTAGAGGTAAATGAATAAAAAAATTTTGACTATTATTTTAGCTCGTGGTGGCTCTAAAGGTTTAAAATTAAAGAACATAAAAAAATTGAATGGTAAGCCTTTAATTTATTATCCTATAAAAGCATCATTATCATCTAAATTAGTAAATAGGACAATAGTTTCAACTGACAACGAAATAATTAGAAAAATTGCTATGCGCATTGGCGCTGAGTCACCCTTCCTTAGACCAAAAAAATATGCAAAAGATAACTCAAGTTCTGAAGTGGCTTTAAGTCATTGTTTAAAATGGTTAAAAGAAAATGAAAAATATAAACCTGACTATGTTGTTTATATGCAAATCACGGAACCATTCAGATCCAAAGATTTAATTGATAATGGAATAAAAAAAATTATAAACTCTAATCTTGACTCTGTGTTTGCTGTTAATAAGTCACATAAGAATTTCTGGATTTATAAAAATAAATCAATTTCAAGAATTAATTCTATGAATAATAATTATTTACCAAGGCAATTAAAAAAACCAATTTATATTGAAAATACTGGGTCTTTTTTGATCTCAAAAGCAAGTATATTTTTAAATAGAAAAAGGATTGGTAAAAAAATTGGGATAATAATTGAAAAGGAAAACATACCCTACATTGATATCCATAGTGAATATGATTTAAAACTCGCAGAGTTAATAATTAAAAATTATAAAGCTATTTACAATAACAAAAATTATAAACAAATTATTTTGTAAACAATTTTAAGTAAGTCTTTTTTTAAATACCTCTTCATAAGATTTTAAAGTATCTAAATATAATTTGGAATTCAAATTATTTTTGAATTTTTGATAATTAAAATATTTTTTTTTCAGAGGTTTTATAGTTTTGATAATTTTATTAGTAATTTTTGTAGATTGAAGATTATGTTTGCTTTTTAAAAAATTTAAGTAGTACTCTGGATTGTTACAAAAATCATTATAGTCAATAATAGTAAGATTACTGTTATTTAACTTTAACACACTCTCATTAAATTTTTTAATTTCCCAACAAAATTTTTCAGAATTATTCATTGAGTTCCATATGGAAATTTCTTTTTTATCTAAATGGAATGGTACCTCCTTATGATTGACCTTTTTAAACGACTTAGTAAAGCCCTTACTTGAGTAGTTTTTATTCACCCAACCCTTTTGGACGACTGATTTTAAGATATCATCTGGTTTTCTTATCATAATTATTAAATTTTTTATTGAATATTCATCTAATAACTTCTGCTTGAAAAAAATATTTGCACATTTGATTGCTATTTTTTCGCTTTTATTCAAGTTATCAATTATTTCAAACCTTCTTTTTGATTTAGATAAATTTTCACGAATGAATTTGATATCTTTATATTTTTTTATATTTGATTCATCATTAATATTGAAATTGAAATTTCTTCCATTTTTGTAGCTAATATAAAAGTCTTCAAAAAAGTAACTTTTATAAATAGCTTTTAAGAAAACTTTATTTTTAAAATCATTAGAATTTAAAAGTAAATTGATCATCATTGGCTCAAAAGATAAGTGCACTTTATCTAGAGAGCCAATCAAAAAAGAAATTATTGATGTACCACTTCTTGTAAAGCCAGTTATAAATATTTGATCAGCAAATAGAGTTTCAATTTTTTTATTGTAGTTATATTTAATATTCATTATTAATCTAATGTAAGTTAACTAAATGCAGTCAGTTCCTTTCCAGAAATATAAATCATTCGCGAAAGTAAATAGAAAATGTATAGTCTGTTTAAAAAAAACTCAATCAACTATTTGGGCTTCTGATAAATATTTCAAGGCTTTAAAATGTAAAGTTTGTTCCACAGTCTATTTAAATCCTGTACTTACCGAAAAGGGTTTAAATTCATACTACTCGCAAAATAGTATTAGAAGATCAAAAAATAAAAATAAAAATAAATTAAGAAAAATTCAATATTCTCAAGATAAGCACCTCATAGAAACTTTTATTAAGAGAGGAAAAGTATTAGATATGGGTTGTGAAAATGGTAATTTTTTAAAAATACTTAATAATTCTTTTCAAAAATATGGCTTTGATATTGATACATCAATTTCGAAAAATATTAATAATTTTGCTCAATTAGAAAAAGGAGATTTTTTTAAAATAAACTACAATAACAATTTCTTCGATTTAATTATATTTAGAGGAGTTATCGAACACCTCTCCAATCCAAAAGATTATATAAATAAATGTTATAATATCTTGAAAAAAAACGGTTTAATATTTTTCTGTGCTACTCCAAATGTTGATTGTGTTACAGCTAGTCATTATAGAAATAAATGGAACCTATGGCATCCAATTCAACACATAAATTTATTTTCATCTAAAACAATTTCAAAAATGCTTGAGCCTAAAAAATTTGATTTAGTTCATGAGTCTTATCCATATATTAATACACCTTATGAAAACTTTGACGAGGATGTAAAAAAACTTATTAAAGACTTAAGCAATAAAAAAAATAAATTAAAAAAGTCCCCACCTTTTTATGGAAGTATGATGTCCCTTATTTTTAAAAAAAAATAATGTATATATTTCTTATTTTTGATTCTTATTCAGAATTAGGTCCTTCAATACCGATTATTAAATCACTAAAAAAAAAAAATATTAAACCATTAATTATATTTTTTAATAATAATATTTTAAAAGATATAAACAAATCTAATGATTTAATATCATTTATTAAAGAAAATACTCATATTATAAGCATAAATAATATTTTTTCTTTTTTTAAATTCAAATTTACATATCTCAAACATATTTTTAATTTGAATTCTTATAGGACGTTTAAACAAAATTTTTTTATTGAAATATTTGCTAACAATAAATCTAATATCTTTACTACAGAACCATTGAAATTTACACTTTCCCAAATCAAGAATTTAAGAAATTGTAGTCTGTATATTTATCCTCATGCATTCACTATAAAAACTACTAAATATGATAAATATAGAAATATTGATATTAACAATTTTTATAAAAAACTTAAAACAAAATATAAAAAATTAGAGTCATTGGGAACGAATGTGAAATTTTTAGTTAGTTCAAAAGATGAAGAAAAATATCATTCAAAATTTCTTCCGAAAAATATTGATATTAAAAATATTGGAAACTTAAGATTTCCTATCTTAAAAAATTTTTCGAAAACAATAAAATTTAATAAAAAAAAATTTAGAGTTCTAATAATTTTAGGTAAAAGTTTTTACATTTCAGAGAAAGCATTCAATAATTTTTTAAGCAAATTTTCTACATTTTCAAATAAAAATTCTATTTTTATTGACTATAAGTTACATCCTAGAGATATAAAAAAACAAGAAAATTTAAACTATTTTAATAATACTTACTTTAATAAAGTAGATGGTATCTTATCAAATATCTTAAAAGATTATTCTTTGGTAATTGTAAACTCAAAAACATCTTCAATATTTGAAGTTTTATCGTTTAAATTGCCTGTATTTATGTATTATATTCGTTCAAACAAATCTGAAAATAGACAATTTGAATATAAATTTGGTAATAAAATCACTTCTTTATTTTCTAGATATGGTTTAGTAGATGATTTTAGTAATTTTGATATTTTATTAAAAAATGTAATCAAAATGGATAATAACAAATCATATAAATATAAAATTCTCCATAAACAAATATATAATTATAATAAATATTTTAATGATGATAATGATATTACAATTAATAAATTACTAGATATATGAAGAATTATTTTATTACTGGTGGAACTGGATCATTTGGTAAAGCTTTATTAAAATTCTTTGCAAACAAAAAAAATACTAACATCTTTATTTATAGTAGGGATGAGATGAAACAATGGAATTTTCAAAATGATTATTTTAGTCATGCAAAAAATTTTAATTACATATTAGGTGACGTTAGAGATAAAGATAAGCTAATTTCATCTACTAGGAACATGGACTTTCTTATTCATGCTGCAGCAACGAAAATTGTTCCAACTGCAGAGTCTAATCCTTCTGAATGTATTAATACAAATATATTTGGTGCTATGAATGTTATAGAGTCAGCTAAAATTAATAAAATAAAAAAAATAATTGCACTTTCTACAGACAAAGCATGTAACCCAATCAATTTGTACGGTGCGTCTAAATTAGCTTCTGATAAACTTTTTATCTCAGCTAACTATGATAATAACTATTCAAAATCAAAATTTAGTGTTGTTAGATATGGAAACGTTATTGGCTCTAGAGGATCAATAGTGCCGTTTTTTAAAAAACTAAATAATGAAAAATTTAGTTTTTTCCCAATTACTCATAAAGAAATGACACGATTTGTAATTACACTTGAAGATGCAGTAAAAATGGTCTTATTTGCACTTAAAGATTTACATGGTGGAGAAATATATGTAAAAAAATTACCATCAATCAAAATCATAGATTTAGCTAAATCAATTAATCCTAATAAAAAAATTAAAATAATAGGTATTAGGCCCGGTGAAAAACTACATGAAGCAATGATAAGTCAAGATGACTCAATTAACACATATGAATTTAAAGATTATTTCAAAATTCTCTCACCTTTAATGAGTAAAAA
>MDTD01152821.1_pt1 | contig 15645 bp, 11 predicted proteins | sample 811221 | NCBI WGS metagenome assembly MDTD01 (sample SAMN05326646, study PRJNA326480) | marine metagenome | isolation source: seawater | place: Pacific Ocean: South West | collected 2011
CGGCTGAGCCGGCCCCGACGCCCAAAGCCAAGTCTCCTCTGCCCAGCAACGCACAAGCGAGTTCGACTGAACCTCCCGAGGCGTCGTCATCCTTCGAAGGGAAAATGGCACGTAAGGCGCTTAACTTCCTGGAGAAACAGTGGAAAGTAGCGCGAGAGAATGGAGACACTGCGGCGTATGCAAAGTTGCTAACGGACGATTTCAAGGGTTCCCGCATCGCTGTAAGTTCATCCCCGTCGAAACCGAATTCATCTACAGCCGTGCAAAACCGAGCTCAGTGGCTCAAGGAGCTACCAAAGCACATGCCCGGAGGGCAGACGCTTGAACTGGGGCCTCCTTCCGTGGATATCGTCCGAGGACCCGCCACACGCGTCACGTTCCGGTTTCCTGAAAGAGAGGCCACAGAGCAGACCTGTGTCGTCCGAGACCGAGAACTCACAGTCTTTGTATGGGAAGACCGACCTCCGCTTATCAATAACGAAATCGAACAAAACGCAGCTCCATGTCCTGACACCAACTCAGCCCACATCGCAGGTGTTCACGACCAGCTAAAGGAGCACGTCGCCAATTACCAGCCTCTTGATAAATACCTTCAGGGTGCCACCTTTTGGCTACGTGATAGCGGTCTCGAGAGCGCGACATTCAAGGGCGATTATCTCCAAGACGAGAAGGGAAAGTGGTTACTCACGATCTTGCAAGAGTCGGAGGCCGATTTCGACTCGACGAGTTTTTTCGGAAAAATAGGCTGTGTCCGAACCAAACAAAATATCACTTTTGTGTACGCCTTCGAGGGCGATACATGGAAGCTCCTCGGTGTGAGTCGCCGCGGTTAGTCAAACACTCATCTCGTGAGTCGCAGACCCTTCCTCTTCGGCTCCGACTTCGCTAAGCTGTCGCTTCATTCATCGCCCTTCGGAGACTGTCGATGCCATTTTGGGGACGTGGACACGATCATATCGGTAATTTCAACTTCAAGATTGAGATCGAAGGCATCCAAAAAGCGGCATTTAAAGCGGTGGATGGTCTAGGATCGGAGACCGAGGTCATCACATTCGGCGGAACGACCGACCAGGTGCAACGCAAACGTCCAGGACGGACGAAATACACGGACATCGTACTCAAGCGCGGCTACACGAATGACGACGCTCTATGGCAGTGGCGTAAATCCGTGATCGACGGAAAGGTTGATCGGCGCTCCGGCTCCGTGATTCTCTGCTCAGATAACGGTACAGAGATCACACGTTTCAATTTCTTCGAAGCATGGCCAACCAAGTGGAAAGGCTTCACCCTCGACGGTAAGGGTACGGACACCACGGTAGAGGAAATCACACTCACCATTGAACGGCTGGAGCAACAGGGGTGACATACCTTCTGTCAGGTCAGCCAAACTTCGACAGAAGTGAGGATCCACGGGCATGAGAAATGACCGCCGAGATATCGTGGTCACGGAAGTACAAAGCCGCATATTGGCAGCGTGCATCCGTCAAACAAACCATCCGGATGGCCTTCCTCTCGACGTTCTGATTAACGATACCCTCTACCACGAACAGAAGCGCATGGAGACCGACGTTAAGAGTCCTCGCCGAGCGTCCGATCAAGTTTTCTGGGGAGAGGTGAAGGTCCGTCTGCGCCGCGCTGGAGAGGTCGAGTTGCGCAGCCTCTTGACCCGGATCATTCGTCGATTTGCTACTGAAATTCTCGGTAACTTTAACGCAGCGGTCTACCAACTTAGCACCAGGGTGCTTCCTACCGCGCTTCCGATGGTTTTAAACGCCATGAGCCCTCGGAAGATGATGAATTTCGGGTCGCTACCAAAGATGGACTCGACCGTGCATATCCAAGGAGACGTCGAAACGCTACGTCGATGTCAGGAGCAAGGTACGGTCATCTTTGCACCGACCCATGTCTCAAATCTAGATAGCATCATCGTGGGTTGGGCACTCAACAAGCTAGGTTTACCCCCGTTTACCTATGGCGCTGGGCTGAACTTATTTACGAACCCAGTCATGTCCTTTTTCCTCCGCAATCTGGGTGCTTATCGGGTTGATCGGCTCAAAACAGCCCCGCTCTACAAAGACGTTCTCAAGGAATACGCCACCGTCTCCCTCGAATACGGACAGCCTAATCTGTTCTTTCCAGCGGGGACCCGGGTACGATCGGGTAAGGTAGAGAATCGTCTGAAGCTCGGTCTGCTATCAAGCGGACTACGCGCCTACACCAACAATTTGATTCGAAATAAAGCCAAACCGAATGTCTATTTGGTGCCCTGCAACCTGAACTACCACTTAGTTCTGGAAGCCGAGACACTCATAGAAGACCACCTCAAAAAGACTGGTAAAGGACGTTTCATTATCGATGACGATGAATCGAGTAAGCCCCGCCAGGTGATGAGGTTCTTTAGGGAACTTCTCCATCTCGACAGCGAAATTTGGGCGACGGTTGGACACCCGATGGATCCATTTGGAAATCGAGTCGATGGTAATGGGGTGTCGATTGACGAGCGTGGTCGAAGCATTGATATCCGAAACTATGTCTGTGTGAATGGTGAGCCTTGTTTGCGTCCACAACGCGATAGGGTCTACACGGCCGAAGCAGGAGAGAAACTCTCCGATGCTTTCAAGCGCAACAACCTAGCCCTATCTACCAACATTACGGCCTATGCAGCGTTCGAAATCCTGCGCTCAAGACATCCGGGTGTGGACCTCTATCGGCTACTTCGCACGGCTGCAGACGGTACCGGGATCGAAATGGCGCGTCTCGCCGAAGAGGTTGAAACCATATCAACCCGCCTGCGCAGTATGTCGGATGTGGGTGACATCATGGTGGATAAGAAAGTTCGGGATGCCGATCCCATGGCAATCATCCACGACGCATTGCGACATTTTGGAAGTTATCACCACCATCCTGTCCTCTATCGAAAGGGTGACCGAATGTTTACGGAGGACACCAAGCTCCTCCTGTACTACCGCAATCGACTTGATGGCTATGGTGAATTAACCAGAGCCCAAGGAGTGAACCATGACGACTGAAAAAACAGCGGTGGTTCTTGGTGGTGGCTCCTGGGGAACTGCGCTCGCACATGTAGTGGCCAGTCATGGCTACAAGACACTGCTTTGGATGCGGGACCCAAAGGTCGCAAAGACCATCAATAAAACCCACAAGAATCCACGCTATGTGAAGCAATTTCCGTTACATGAAGGCGTGGAGGCAACGACTGACCTCGTGCTAGCCGCGAGTTTTTCCGAAACAATCATCGTTGCCATTCCGTCCAAGGCGTTGCGCGATGTTGCCTTCAAACTGGGCAACCACCTAACAGGCGACCAAATCCTACTGAGTGCCACCAAGGGGTTGGAAGTCGGTAGCTTCAAGCGCATGAGCCAGATACTTCGCGAAGAGACCTGCGTGCGTAAAATCGGAGCACTGAGTGGGCCAAACCTTGCTGCTGAAGTGATGCTTGGTCACCCATCAGCTACGGTGGTCGCTAGCCGTTATGAAGAAGTCGTAAACGCAGCTGAGAAAATGCTAGCAGGCCCCCGTTTTCGTCTCTATGGAAACCTCGACATCGTCGGTGTGGAAATGGCAGGTGCGCTCAAAAATGTGATCGCCATTGCCGCGGGAATCTCCGCCGGTCTCGGCTTCGGTGCCAACACGCTCTCGTTATTGCTTACCCGAGGCCTGGCTGAGATTTGTAGGATGGGAGAACACCTCGGCGCTCAGCGAGACACTTTCCAGGGTCTCGCTGGTTTCGGGGACCTTGTTGCGACATGTACGTCGACACTAAGTCGAAACCACACCGTCGGAAGACGACTTGCCGGTGGAGAAAGTCTCGAAGAGATCCGCGAGGACATGCACATGGTGGCGGAAGGTGTAAATACGACTGCTGCCGTGCATGGCTACGCGAAACGACTAGGAGTTGATATGCCGATCGCCGAGGGAATGCATCGCGTTCTTTTCGAAGGACAAGAACTCTCGGACGTTATCCAATCCTTAATGAGCCGTATCAGCGTCTACGAAACGAGTTACAGTGCAATCCATACACCCGCAACCGTGACCAATTCTATCGTGGAGCATGCTGGACAGATCGCAACGCAACGTAACAAGAAGTGAAGCTCTTTTCGAAACTTAGGGCGCTGCGCCGAGCTACACCCTCCGGAACCTATAGTTATCCGCTCAAGCGCGAGGACCATCGCGTCTTCTCTCCTGAGTTCGACGGTCTTATCTGTGTCTGGGATATCGATAAAACCTACTTGGCGAGTGACATTGATTCGCTCCGTGGAATGCTCAAGATCCCATTCGAATTTGCGGTCGATAAGCGGACGATAGCTGGTGCTGATAATCTGCTCCGCCTCTTGCGACGTCCCAAAGGCGCCAGCGCTGCAAGCGGCCTATATTTCGTGTCGGCAAGCCCTAACCAATTGCGCTCGACGATAGAGGGAAAGATGCTTCTTGATGCTGTGGAGCACGACGGCATCACTCTCAAAGACTGGACAACCATCGTCAAACGTCGACGTTTCGGTAAGTTACGTGAGCAGATTGGTTATAAGCTGAGTGCACTCTTACTCGCCCGTAAGAGCCTTCCGTGGCGCGCTAGCGAACTGCTCTTCGGGGACGACTCGGAGTCCGATGCCCTTATCTACAGTTTGTATGCCGACATATGTGCCGGACGCTTACGTGCGTCACACCTTGAGGGTACACTACTCAAAAATGGCGTCGCTAACGAAGACGCCCGTTATATCGGGGAACTTAGTCGGGACCTGCCCGAAGGGGAGATTGTGGCCGGAATCTTCATCCATACAGAGCGCGAAGAATCTGCCGCTACACTCGACGCCTGGCAATCGCAACTCGTCGCTTGCCAAGATACCTTCCAGATGGCCTGTTTGCTCGTTGCTCAGGGTCACATCTCGCTAGACGCACTCTCTGCTCAAGCGGCGGCACTCTTGAAAACCCACAATTACTCTCGAGATCAACTCCTAAGCAGCCTAAAAGACCTCGTTGACAGGCAATGGCTATCTGTCCCTAAAGGTACGGATCTGTGCCACTTATTCGGCACCGTTCTGGACAATTCGTCAGAAGGCGAGCCTAAGGGAGACTTACAGAAATTAACCTGGATGCATTGGAACCGTCCTTCCACAAAAGACGGCTATGTGACCCCCGAGGGTTTCTTGGCATAAACCAACTCTTTGCCTTGGAAGGAACCCGGGGTATACCCTTCTGGTGATGAATGAACACACCAACGTCAGACGCGCGCTTGTCGCTATCGCCATTTCGATGTGTCTCGGGGTGTCATTGGGCTGCAAGAACCCTGCAGAACAAGTTCGAGATTCGGCGACAAAACCAGAACGCGTAGAGCCTGTTGGTGAAGGTCCTGAGACGCGTGTAGGCTCGTCGGAGCCGAACGAAGCGACCCTGTTCCTGATGGCTGACATACGGGGCGTACTCAGACCCTGTGGCTGCACACTTGAACTCCAAAAAGGCGGCTTTGACCGGCTGGGTCCCTATCTGGACGCGGAGAGGAAAGCATACCCAAACCATCGGGTTATACACGCCGGACCACTCTTCTTCGGCAAAGACCAAGTTCCGGAAAACAAAGCCGCTCAGTGGGAGCGCCAAGCTGAAGTACTGGGTGACCTAGTACAACAGGTTGGAATCGATCTCGCTGGCGCGTCATCCATCGATGCCGTTGCGGCGAAGGGAGCCTATCCCGCACTTGTTGCCCGCTCAAAGCTTCAAATGACGGCCGCAAACTTGCGAGTCCCAGGGCTCTCTTTTCCACGTTCACGTTTGGAAAAAGTGGGCAATGTTACCTTCGGTATCATCGCGCTCGCTGCACCGATTGATGCTGCTGGGAAGAGCGGGGTCGTTGTCACCGATCCCCGTGAAGCGATGAATCAAGCCCTTGTGGAGCTAGATGGCAAAGCTGATATTGTTGTCTTGCTTAGCGCATTGGGACTACGTCAGACGAAACGGCTTGTGCGGCGAGCAAAGGATGTTGATTTTGCCGTCGTAGGCGGGCTCGGTGAGCATCCTGTCGTGTCCGATGAAGCAGAACTCGTCGGCAATACCCGCGTCGTTCAGTTCCATCGCGAAGGACGCTGGGTGGGCCGACTCACCGTCAAACTGGCGGGCGACAAGGGTGACTTTGTCGACGTGAGTGCACCGAGCGAGGCTGAGAAAAAAGCACTCGACATACGTATTACCCAACTGACGAAAGCGCTTAAGACCTGGTCGAAAAGCCGGAAAGCGGATGATCCCGCGGTCCTGAGCGCAACAGAGCAGTTGGCAGCCCTCAAGACCGAACGAGACCAACTGGCCCAACCCGTGGCCACACCCAGTGACGGTAAGAGTACGTTTTCATTCAGGGCCACAGCACTCCCTTGGGACTTACCACAGGACTCCACAATTTTGGCGTCCATGACAGCATTTGATGAGGAACTTAAAGTCATTAACCTCAAGAATGCTCCGCCGCTTCCTGAACCAAAGCCGGGACAGGCCACTTTCATCGGAGTGATGGCATGCTTGGAGTGCCATGATGAAACGGAGTACTACTGGAATCACGACCGACACTCTGTGGCATGGGAAACTCTAGAAAAAGACAACAAGACCTTTGATGCGGACTGCGTCAGTTGCCATGTCACAGGCTATGGGGAAGCGGGCGGCTCAACGATTGGAAAGACCAAAGGTCTGGAAGATGTTCAGTGTGAATCGTGCCACGGTCCTGGCTCCCTTCACGCCGAAGCCGATGATGATCGTCTCAAAGAAACGATTGTCTTGTCGCCAACCCAAGCAGTCTGCGTGACCTGTCATAACAAGCACCATTCACCAAACTTTGACTTCACAAAGTACCGCCAAAAACTCCTTGTACCCGGCCATGGAAAGCCCCTCCTCTAAAATGGCGCTGCTCCACGTTGGGCGCGTCAGCATGATTTGGCTTGTGTTGACCTTTGCAGGCTGTTCGCAGCCTAGCGATACGTCATCAAAGTCCGGTGGAGAAGGCGCGAACTCCCAATCTGGAGTAGTACGACCAAACACTGAAGCGGACCTGCGGGCGTTGACGTCCACCAGAACGCTCTCTGAAGTTCGCATTAACGTCCAAGGCGGTGCAACGTCTTGGAGGCCGGACGCACAAGATGCGGTAGAGGCAGCTCTGTTTCGCTCCGGGCGCTTTGTAAGCGATTCCAACAGCGATACCTGTAAGGCGGATCTCAGCGTCTATTTCGCGATGACAAGTAATGGACAACTTGTAAAGACTGCGAGGGCTGGCACGGCGCTCGTTGGAACCGAAGCGATGATCCATTGTCGCAAGAACCAGGCTTTCGAGACCTTTCGCGTCGAACTCAAGGAGACGAGGAATTTCAAAGAGGCCAACGACAAAGAGATCAGCACCATATACCGAAACTTGCTCCAGGAAGTGGTCGATAAAGCAGCTGAGCAACTCCTCGGACAGGTGGTCGTTCGACCGCTAGGCGACGAAGACATCATACGAGTCCTAAGTGAAGAAATCCGGGCCGGGAAACTAATGGAGGCTGCCATCGAAGCCGGAGAGCGTGGACTCGTAAAGGCAATTCCTCAACTAGTCATGCTGACCAAACACAGCAGTGCTGTCGTCCGACTTAGAGCAGCGGCTGCACTTGGTCTACTCAAAACAGCCACTCCAGAAGTTATTCGAGCACTTGCTGGGCTGACTGAGGGAGCAAAGAACGAACAAGTCGCAGTTGCGGTCGCAGCCTTATCAGATATTGGCGGTCCAAAAGCCATCCGCTATCTGAGCAATATCGCGGTCAGTCATCCCGACGAAGTCGTTCGTACGTTAGCTCGTGCGGGTGCTGAGAAGATTAAGGCCCAGGCCCGCTAACCTTTTCAAAGCCGTTTTTGTTGCCTCATCGTTCCCCTCTTGGAATGATGCGCAACCAGATGGGCGAGTTCGAGGAGGAGCACCTTGTTTACGAACAATGACACAGTGCATTTTATTGGCATCGGTGGAATCGGCGTCTCAGCAGTAGCCAGGGTATTGCTTGAGCAAGGCATTACCGTGACTGGCTCGGACGTTAGGGAATCGCAGATTACGCTCGAGCTCGAGTCCATGGGAGCCAAGGTCACGATTGGACACGATCCGAGTAACGTAGAAAACGTGGATCTAGTGGTGCACTCGACGGCTATCCCCCAGACCAACTGCGAATTGGTCGAGGCGAACAATGCCGGAACTCGAATCGTACATCGTTCTGAGATTTTGGGAGCGATCGTCGCGCAGCACGACTTGTCGATCGGCGTCGTGGGAACCCACGGAAAAGGCACCGTAGCAAGCGCCATCACTTGGATTCTCGAATCGTGCGGTCGAAAACCATCCTTCATTATCGGAGGTCTGCTAGAGAATCTTGGAAAGAAAAATGCTCGCTACGTCGACGGCAATATCGCTGTGGCCGAAGTCGATGAATCGGATGGTTCTCTTCGAAACGTTCACCCAAACATTGTGGTCATCAATAACCTCGAAGCAGACCACCTCAACTACTACGATTCCCTTGAGCATATTCAAGACACGGTCATCGATGCTCTCGATTCGAACCCTCGACTGCAGCATGTGATTCTCAACGCGGATTCTCCCGGAGCAATCGCACTTGCTCCGCGCATCAAGACCAATGTCGTGACCTTTGGCCGAGAACAAGAAGCCGATATCCGTTGCGTCGATATTTCATGCGCTCCAATGGAGAGTACGTTGACCCTGACCCACAAAGGCGAACCATTGGGTACGACCAATATGGGGCAACCCGGACTCTATAATGCGGATAATGCCATCGCGGCCACAGCAGCCTCGATACTGCTTGATATCCCCTTCGATTCAGTCGCCAATGCCTTGGGTAGTTTTAGAGGGCTTGAGAACCGATTCACTGTCCTAGAAATCGGTGGACGAAGAGTCATTAAGGACTACATCAGCCACCCGACAGGGATCCGAAGGGTTCTTGCAGCCGCAAAGGCAGACGGCCGACCTATCACGGCCGTCTTCAAACCCTACCGCTTCACCATGATCAATTACCTTCAGGAAGATTATGCCGAAGCCTTTCATGACGCGGATCACACGATCATCACGGAGCTCTATACGGCCGGTGAGGTTCCGATTCCGGGCATCGATACCGAGTTTTTATGCAACAAGATTCGTGAACGCGGTCCTAAAGTGACGTTCGTTCAGGAGATGAATGACATCGTACACGTTCTCCACGACGTTACCGCCTCCGATGAGCAGGTTGTCTTCTTCGGTGGAGACGATCTTTTCCGCTTGGCCGATCGGTACGCAGGTGACCTCAACGGGTCGCACTCATGAAAATCGCCGGAGCGTCGTTTACGGTCGTAGGTGCCGCACGTAGCGGACTGGCTGCGGCAAACTACCTCGCTCAGGCAGGTGCTAACGTTCACCTGGTAGACCATAAGCCAGACCTCGAACGACCGTCTCAACTCGACGAGAGAGTATCCTTTAAGTCTGGGACTAATTCGGTTCGAGACAGCGATATCGCGATTCTCAGCCCAGGCATCCCCGAAGTATCACCTGTTCGCCAAGAGATCGCGGCTCAAGCATCAGAAACACTTGGGGAAATGGAGCTCTTCGGACGACTTTGCCCCTCGCCGATCATTGGTATCACCGGCACAGACGGCAAGAGTACCGTGACTACGATGATCGGGGCGATCATGCGAGAAGCCGGAAAGACGACGTTCGTTGGGGGCAACCTAGGTAATCCGCTCACAGAGGACTTACCAACGATGACCAAGGACTCCGTCGCGGTCGCCGAAGTTAGCTGTTTCCAACTCACCAGCTGCACTCTGTTTAAACCTCAAGTTGCAGTTGTTACGAACATCGCAGTCGACCATGTGGATTACCACGGGAGCTTCGAAGCGTACCAAGCAGCTAAGCGGCGTATCACTCTCCGAATGGGTGCAGCCGACTGCGTGATCCTCAACGGTGATGACCCCTATATCGCCAGATGGCGTCTCGATACACCTGCAAAAGTACTCAAATTTTCCGCGCTGGGAGATCCCGATGCGGATGCCTCCTACCAAGAAGGCAACCTACGCATCGGCGCCACAGAACTCTTTTCTCGCGCGGAATTTCAACTGCTCGGAAACCATAACGTCGCCAATGCGCTTGCGGCAGGATTGGCAGCCCATGCATTCGGGGTAGACGTACCAACAATTCGTAAAGCACTCCTGTCATACGAATCCTTACCTCATCGACTCCGAACGGTGGCAACTATCGACGGGATTCGTTGGGTCAATGACAGTAAAGCCACGAACCCCAATGCCGCGGCGGCCGCACTCAATGCGATGGACTCTCCCTCGATCCTGCTGGCGGGCGGTTCGGTCAAAGACGCTGACTTTACGTCCCTCGGCACGCTTATCAGCCAGAAAACAAAAGCAGCTATCCTCTTCGGACAAACCCGAGAGACCCTCGCCAATGCGATCGACTCGTCCCACCCGGTGCTCGTCGTAGAGACCATGGAAGAAGCCGTTCAGAAGGCGCGCTCCCTGGCGCTACAAGGTGACACTATCTTACTCAGCCCTGCCTGCGCATCATTCGATCAGTTCAAAAGCTACGCCCACCGCGGCGAAGTCTTTGAAGGCCTCGTTGGAAAACTCAGTGCAGAATCCTGAAGGATTGCTGGCCGATTGAGCCAATTTTGGTCGACGACGAAGAGGTAGTTGGCTAGAGTCCGCCGGCGATAAATAGCGGAGCGGTACATGCTGGACGACCTAGGAAAGTTGCATCAAGAAGCGTTAAGCGCACTTGGCGACGCGAATGACGAGGACACGATCCGTGAATTGGAAGTTAAGTACCTCGGTAAGAAAGGAGCGCTTACAGCGCTAATGAAGGGTATGGGCAAGGTAGCGCCCGAGCTCCGGCCTCAGGTAGGCCAGAAAGCCAACGAGGTGAGATCTGCCGTTCGAGAAAAGATCGACTCACGACGGGCGGAGTTGGAAGCTGAAGAAATTCAGCGCCTCCTAGACGATCCACACTTTGATGCGACAATGCCCGCTCTTAAACCCAAGGCTGGGTCTCTTCATCCCGTCACACTCATTACCGAACACATCGAAGATGTGTTTCGCGCGATGGGATTTTACCTTCTCGACTATCCAGAGGTTGAGACAGAGGAACACAACTTCGAAGGGCTCAATATTCCTGCCACACACCCCGCGCGGGATATGCAGGATACGTTCTGGTTGAACGACGGTAACCTGCTGAGGACCCACACTTCTCCCGGACAAGTCAGGGCCATGGCTGAGTACAAGCCTCCGTTCCGAGCGATTTTCCCCGGTCGTGTCTTCCGCTATGAATCGACGGACGCGTCCCATGAACACACCTTCCATCAAGTCGAAGGCTTGATGATTGAAAAGGAAATCAGCGTCGCTAACCTCATCGCATCGATGAAAACACTCATCAGTGAAGTCCTCGAACGTGACGTAACGATCCGACTGCGCCCCGGTTACTTTCCTTTCGTGGAACCAGGGTTCGAGTTAGATATCCAATGCCAAGTTTGCCGCGGTGCAGGTTGCTCGGTTTGCAAGCAAAGCGGATGGCTGGAACTGCTTCCTTGTGGTCTTGTCCACCCCAACGTACTTCGCTTTGGTGGCCTCGATCCGGAAGTTTGGTCCGGTTGGGCATTCGGCTTGGGTCTCTCGCGGCTCGTCATGATGAAGTATCAGATTGAAGACATCCGTCACCTTATGGCGGGTGATATTCGTTTCATTAGCCAATTCAGGAAGGGGTAGAACATGTTCATCTCGTGTAATTGGTTAAGACGCCACGTCGACCTGGACGGGCAAGATCTTGATGATTTGGCAAACCGGTTCACCCTTGCGGTTGCGGAGCTTGAAGGCGTCCACCACGTAGGACAAGGGCTTGCCGGTGTAGTCGTCGGTCACGTCCTCGAGGTACACCCGATCGAAGGAGCAAGGGTCCAGCGTACCCTGGTCGACTGCGGTGAGGGAAAGCCACGGCAGATCGTCTGCGGTGCCCCCAATGTGGCGGCTGGACAGCGCGTGCTCGTCGCCTTACCCGGCACAACCATCGGAACGATCACGATCGGCGAAGCGACGATCCGAGGCGTAGAATCTGCCGGCATGATCTGCAGCGAAACAGAGCTGGATATCGGAACTGACGGTGACGGAATTATGGTTCTCGATGAGGTAGCTGAGCCCGGGACACGCCTCAACGATCTGTGCGGAATCGAAGATACACTGCTCGAAATCGACAACAAGTCGCTTACCCACCGACCGGACCTTTGGGGACATCGAGGCCTCGCTCGTGAGGTCGCAGCCCTACTTGGAAAGCAACTCAAACCAATGGATATGGCGGTCGACTACAAGAGCGATGCACCAATTCAAATCCAAGTTGAAGACTCAGCTGCATGCCCTCGATACACAGCCGTTGCGCTCGACGGTGTCACCGTCGAGCCATCTCCGCTGTGGCTTCGCGTCCTACTTCACCGCGTTGGCACCCGCCCCATCAACAATGTAGTGGACGCGACAAACTTCGTGATGCTGGACCTCGGTAATCCGCTTCATGCGTTCGATAGACGACAAGTATCGGGTGACAGTATCGTTGTCCGTCGCGCCAGCCCCAATGAAGCATTCACGACATTGGACGGGGTCGAACGCCTGCTCACGACAAGCGATTTGTTGATTGCTGACGCCGAGCGCGGTGTAGCCCTCGCGGGAATCATGGGCGGTGAAAACTCTGAAATCCAAGATGACACCCGATCCATCCTTCTGGAAGCCGCAAACTTCGACGCAGCAACAGTACGTGTTACCAGTCAGCGTCTGGGACTACGCACAGAGTCTTCGGCTCGCTTTGAGAAGAGTCTCGATCCTCTTCTTGCATCCGAAGCTGCAACTGCTTTTTGTCAGCTTCTCCAATCGCTCGACGACAATGTTCGTGTCACAAGCCAACTGATGGATGTTGCCGCTCCGATGACAACACCCGAGCCAATCGCTCTTCGATTAGAAGTTGTTGAGAAGCGTCTAGGAATCACGCTCGGAATGGACCGAGTCGAATCCATCCTAAGCAGTCTCGAATTCGGCTGCAGCCGGGATGGAGACACGCTGATCGTCGATATTCCCTCATTTAGGGCCACAAAAGATATCGCTATCGAGATGGACCTGGTCGAGGAGATCGGACGATTCTATGGATACGACAATATCGAACCGGTACACCCTATGGTCGCCTTATCTCGACCGCACCCGAATAAGCAAAAGCAGTTTGAACGCAAGGTTCGGCACTTCCTGAGCGGACCAGGTGGCTTCGATGAAGCAATGACATACTCGTTCGATTTCGATCCTCTACTCCAGAAGATCGGAGCACTCACCGACGACCGCGTGACGCTTCGCAATCCAATCAGTGCGGAAATGCCCGGTCTTCGCACGTCACTAGCGCCCAATCTCCTGGGGCTTTTGGAACGTAACAACCGCCTTGCAACGGACCTTCGGTTCTACGAAGTCGGACGACGCTTCGAGAAGCGAGAAGGCTCCTTGCCTCATCAGCCGGTCATGCTTGGCGCAGTCATTGCGGATACTCAAGAGCAAGGCGATGCCCAACTCTTCTTCGCCCTCAAGGGTATATTGGAAGGGCTCTCAAGGGCGTGCGAGCGGACGAGTATCACACTGAAACAGGGTGGAGTCGCCCATCCATGGGTACACCCTGTGCGATGCGCGCAGGTCTTCTCAGGCGATTCATGCATCGGCTACATCGGGGAAATTCACCCACTGACGCTCAAGCAACTCGGGATCGGGTTCAAGGCAGCTCTGTGCGAGTTGGACCTCGATCAATGGCGGACTTCAGACAGTGTTGGAGCAAGCTATACACCTCTTCCGAAGTTTCCATCGGTCTACCGAGACTTTGCCGTCGTCGTGCCAGAGAGCATTCGAGCGGAAGAGGTTCGGCAAGCCCTCTTCGAAGCCAGTCGTGAGTTAGTCGCAGAGGTCGACTTCCAATCAGTGTACCGCGGAGGCGGTGTCGAAGAGGGCTTCAAGAGTCTAGCGTGGTCATTAACGATGAGACATCCCGAACGAACGCTCAATGAGGACGAAATTCGTTCGGTGGAAGAAGCCGTCTGGGCCTCCTTGGCTCAACGCGTTAACGGAGTGCCTCGAGCCTAGGATGACGCAATCCCTTCTCGCCCTGCCCGCCCCTTCAACGGAACAGATTTTTGTCGTTTCACCAGCGGTAACGCCTCCGTGGCGTAATGGTTCCGTTATTCTTGCAAGAGACCTTGCATTGGGAGCGGACCGCTATCGTTTTCGTGTTCTTGGCACCGAGGGACAGTCAGGGCTCACCGGAAGTGCGACTCTTGTCGAAGAGTTCTTTGTGCCCAAGCAGCGCACGCTTCGCCGCAATCTCCGCTTAATGGCGCGACTTCTTCGCCCCGATAAATGTCGTATACAGCACTTTTTCTTCGCACCCCATCAACGTGCTTCGAGCATGGCGAAACTTGCGCTCACTCTGAACCGCAAAAGGTCCGTGCATACCCTTCCAAGCATGCCAGGATCGGATGCAGATATCCGTTCGCTCATGTTTGCCGATCGGGTCGTGACGGTCTCAGAGGCCTCGGCCGTGCTCTTGCGGTCGGCTGGAATCGACGATGTTCGTGTCGTCAGGCCCGGCATCGCCTTGCCGGATGCACTCGTTCCGGTCGAAGATGCCAAGGCACACATTACGGAGCGAGGCATAGCCACACTGAATGAAGGTCCTACGTTTCTCTATGCAGGCGACTTGGAATTCTCCGATGGTGCGGAAATCTTCGCACGCGCCGCAATCGAGGTGAGCAAGGCCCTTCCGGACGCTCGATTTATCCTGGCATGTCGGCCAAAAACACCGGCAAGCCAAGGGGCTCTTCAGGAAGTGAAACGAATTCTTCGCTTCGGTGGTATCGAATCGAAATGCGATCTACTCGGAAACGTCGATGACATGCCTAGCCTTCTCAGAGCGGTACATGCGGTGGTAATGCCTGTGAACACGCTCTATGCCAAGGTCGACATGCCTCTTGTACTCTTGGAGGCGATGGCACTCGAGACACCGGTCATTGTGAGCGATCTTGGTCCTCTGACCGAACTTGCTGGTCTCGGTGGTGGCGCGCAGGTTGTCCGCCAGAGCAATCCGACGTCCTGCGCCGAACCCATGATTGCTTTAGGTTCCGATCCCGCACTACGAGATCGCTTAGGTCGTGCAGCCCGAAGCACCATCGCGCTCAATTTTCGCCCCGAGGATATGGTTAGACGTTACGAGGCGATCTACGACGAACTCATCTAATTTCCCACTCGACCTCGCCTGCGTTAAAGGTGCAGCTTGAGCAACGGACGAAGACTATGGACAATCGCAGCTACTACGACACTTTCTCAGAGACTTACGAAGCCAAACGTCATTACGGCTATCACCAATTTCTAGATGACGCCGAATTTGGGTTGATAGAAGGATACTGCCCAAACGCCGATGTCTTGGAGGTGGGCTGTGGAACCGGTCTCATCCTTCAGCGGGCAGCCGCACATGCAAAGAAGGCTGTTGGTGTCGATATTTCTCCCGGCATGCTGGAGCATGCAAAAAGACGAGGCCTTGATGTATATGAGGGAACCGCCACGGAACTCCCGTTTGAGGACGAGAGCTTCGACCTC
>MDTD01118183.1_pt1 | contig 15640 bp, 19 predicted proteins | sample 811221 | NCBI WGS metagenome assembly MDTD01 (sample SAMN05326646, study PRJNA326480) | marine metagenome | isolation source: seawater | place: Pacific Ocean: South West | collected 2011
AGCCGGGGCTCTTTGGCAGCGACGAACGCGACAAGCGTTCCAAGCTCGATCGTGCCGCCGATGAGATCGCACGCCGATTCGGGAACGACTCGATCAGAAGGGCCGCCTCATATACGAAATCACCCTCTCAGCGGGCAAACAAACCGGGCAAGGGCGATGATTCTCGGTCCTGATCCGTTGCAAGATCGTGCGAACAACAAACTTCCTGCAACTGCCCGCGCTGAGGGCCCGTATACCCGGCTACTCGTGGCTAGCCAGGACCCGTTGAGACATGAACCAATTTGTACGCCGGTTCGAGCCGCTGGCAGCCATCTGCCAGGCCATTGCTGACGGAGACGTCAAGCGAGCCTCATCGATCATCGATCTTCAGGGCCCCGGTGGCTTTGCGGGCATCTCGGGTGATGCGCTCATCGAGAGCCCCGTCATGATGGCGTTGTCGATGGGTCATCCGCGTCTGGCTCGCAGCATCATCGCAGCGGGCTACAAACCCTCAGCATGGGAAGCGGCGGGCCTGGATCTCGCCGGCGAACTCCACGCGTTGGCAGCGGTCGATCCGGAGCGCCTCTGTCTCTGCAACGCCGAGGGGTGGGCGCCGCTGCACCTGGCGTGTTACGCGCACGCGCACCGTGCGCTGGCTGTGCTCTGCGAGTTTGCGACCGATCCCGACGTCGTCGCCTGCAACAGCACACTCGAGACGCCTCTGCACTCGGCTGTCCGCGCCGATGACGCCGAGGCGGTCAGCATCCTGCTCGACGCCGGCGCTGATCCCCGTTTCCCCGACGCAGCCGGGCGCTCGCCGCTGCAACTGGCGATCGAGCTCGCCGCGATCGACGCGAGCGATGTGCTCATGCAGCGCGAGTAGTCGGTTCCATCTCTTGTCTCATCAGTCCTGCGACGATTCGTTGTCGCGCACGCGCTCGAGCAGTCGGCTCAGTCGGCGCAGATCCGCCTCGCTCACGTGGCCGAGCCTCTGGCGCAGGAGTTGTCTGACCGGATCGTCGAGGCTCTCGACGAGCGCTCGTCCCTGCGCGGTGATCCGCACGTAGACCTTTCGGCGATCCTTGTCGCAGCGCACGCGCTCCACGTGCCCGGCCTTTTCAAGACGGTCGATGAGCCTCGTCACGTCCGGCACCTGCACCACGAGGTCCTCGCGGATATCGCTCCAGCAACGCCCCTCGTCGCCTGCCGACCGCAGAATCCGAAGCACGTTGTACGTCGCCTCGCTCAGCCCCGACTTGCGGAAGAGCTTGCCGAAGAACGACTCCAGCGTCGCAGCCGTCCGGCGCACATTCAGGTACGCCTCCTCCTCTGCGAGCTCGAAGGGCTTCTTCTTCCCGATTTCATCCTGCAAATTAGGCATCTGTGGAAACAATAGTATACAACGCCTCCAAAAACGAGCCCCCCGCGCCTGCAGGGGGCTTTGCTCTGTCTCGTGCTCTCAGTTCAGGCCAGATCGAAGACCAGCACCTCGGCTTCGGAATCGGCCACGATTTCGACGATGTCCAGGCCGCTGATCGCCGCGCCGTCGCCCTCGTCGAGCCGCTCGCCGGCGGCGTTCACCGACCCACGCACGACCTGCACGAAGGCATGCCGATCGGCGCCGATCGCCACAGCTTCCGACTGGCCCGCGCCGAGTGTCCCGACCCAGATCCGTGCATCGGCCCCGATGGTCATCGAGTCGTCCCTGCCATCGGGAGAGGCCGCCAGCCGGAGTTTGCCAGGCCTCTGCCGACCGAAGCCGCCGTCACGCAGCTCGTACCTGGGCGTGGTGTGTAGATTTGCCGGGTGGATCCAGATCTGAATCAAACGCACGGGCGTGTCTGGCGACGGGTTGCGCTCGCTGTGCGTGATGCCCGAGCCGGCGCTCGTCAGTTGGAACTCGCCCTCGCCGATGATCTCGGCCGAGCCCATCGAGTCCTTGTGCTGGAGTTCGCCGTCCACGACATAGCTGATGATTTCCATGTTGTCGTGCGGGTGTGTGTCGAACCCGCTCGCCGGCGCGACGATGTCGTCGTTGATCACACGCAGCCCGCGGAAGCCGCGGATGTCCGGCCCATCGCCCGTCGGGAATCCCCGCGCAAAGGCGAACGTGTGCCAGCTGTCGAGCCATTCAAAGCGCGTTCGGCCCCGGTCCTCGGCTCTTCTGATGCTGATCATTTCATCCCTTCCTTTCTGATTCGCATCATCTCACAACCAACCCCTGAGCCCGCCACGCTATTCCTCTGCCACCCGCTGCTCATCTGGTAGCATGGGCCGAACCGAACCACACGGAGCCAATCGATGATCCAACGCCTTCTCTCGCTCGTTCTTACTCTGTTCGCAGCCGCAGCCATTGCCCAGAACGAGGAAGGGTCCGATGCCAAAGGCCTCGTCGTTCTGCACTGCGGCCAGCTCCTCGCCGAGCCGGGCCAGGAGCCCATGCGTGAAGCCACCGTTGTCATCAAAGACGGCGTGATCACGAACGTCCTCAACGGCATCGCGTTCATCGACGCCGCCCCGGGCATGCCGCAGAACACACACATCGACCTCACGAACAAGTTCGTCCTGCCCGGGCTGATCGACTGCCACACGCACCTCACGTTCGAGCTCCCGCCCATGCAGATGCGTCTGCGCAAGCAGTTGACGGAGGACGCAACCTACGAAGCCGTCGACGGCACACACAATGCGCGCAAAACGCTCATGGCCGGCTTCACCACAGTGCGCAACGTCGGTTCGGGCGGGGCAGCGATCTACGCGCTGCGCAACCGCATCAACGAGGGCGTTATCCCCGGCCCGCGCATCCTCGCTGCGGGCAAGTCCATCAGCGTCACCGGCGGGCACGCCGACCCGACCAACGGCATCAACCCCGCACTCTCACCGGCGCTCACATCAACCGATGGCATCGCCAACGGGCCAGACCAATTCCGCCACGCCACTCGCGAGCGCATCCGCCAAGGATCGGACCTCATCAAAATCACATCCACCGGGGGCGTCCTCTCCAACACGGCCGCGGGCCTCGGGCAACAGATGTTCGACGACGAGATCGAAGCCGTCGTCCAGACCGCGCACATGATGGGCCGCAAGGTCGCATGCCACGCGCACGGGACCGACGGCATCAACGCCGCCCTCCGCGCGGGCGTCGACTCGATCGAGCACGGCTCGTACCTCGACGAATCCTCCATCGAGCTCTTTCTCGAAACCGGCGCCTACCTCGTCCCCACCATCCACGCCGGTAAATTCGTCGGCGAGAAAGCCGCCGACCCCGCGTGGTTCAATCCGGCCATCAAAGAGAAAGCCCAGGCCGTCGGCCCGATCATTCAGGACGCGCTCGCACGCGCGCACAAGGCGGGCGTCAAGGTCGCTTTCGGCACCGACGTCGGCGTCGGCGCGCACGGCACCAACGCCCTCGAATTCGTCTACATGGTCGAAGCCGGTTTCACGCCCGCGGACGCGATCAAAGCCGCCACCATCAATGCCGCCGACCTCTGTGGCCTCGGGGGCTCCGTCGGCAAGATCGCCAAGGGCTACCAAGCCGACATCATCGCCCTCGACGCGAGCCCGCTCGAAGAAGTCGCAGCGCTCCAGAACGTGACCTTCGTCATGAAAGGCGGCGAGGTGTACAAGAACAAACTCCAGAATTCTGCGCAAACGTCTGCGGACTGACCGGGTCCGTGCGCACATTGCGCGAGTTGCGCGTGGTCCTGGCCGACGCGCAGGCGCCGACATGTTTGAATCACCCTCACACCAGTTGGGGGATTCATCATGAAAGCATCGGCTAGCGTTCTCGTTCTCTCGTTTCTGTCCGTCGGCTGCGCGACCCAGCAGGACCTCTGGCGCGCCCAAGAGAACATCGTTGCCAATGACAACCGTCTTGCGCAGTCACTCGGCCAACAGCACGAACAGATCCTGACGGGCAACGCCTCGTCGCTCCGTACCGAGATCGACGAGCTTCGGCTCGAAAACCAGCGCGTCTCGGAGCGGGCCAGAGAGATCGCCGATCAGGCGGTCAGCGCCCGCAATATCGCAGCCGACGCGGTTGAGGGGCTCGAGCGCTACGTCGGTTCGCTTGGTGGCCCGCTCGGCGGCGCGGTCGGGGCTGCGATTGAGAACGTCGCCAAGGGCGTGCGTTCGCAGGACACGCGCCTCGTCGCGATCGAGAACGAGACACGCGCCAGCGTCTCGCGTGTTGAGAACATCGAGTCCTCGCTCGACGACCGCATCCGTTCAGAACTGCTCGCGCTCGGCCTGACCGAGGATCAGGCGGGCGCACTCCAGGGGGTCCTGGGCAACGATGAACTCATCGCGCTCCTGGCAATCCTTGGACTCTCCACCGGAACCGGCGCGTTCGCCGCCAAAGTCGGTAAGAGCCGGAGCGCCCCGCAGATCGCGGCTCTTGAAAGGCGCGTGGAATCGATCGAGAAGGCGTCCTAATCGAAGACAACCGTCTTCCGCCCGGGCACCAGGACGCGGTCCGAAAGGTGCAGCCGCACCGCGTCGGCGAGCACCACACGCTCCAGGTCCCGCCCCTTGCGCACGAGGTCCGACACGGTGTCGCGATGGCTCACCCGCGCGGTCCGCTGCGCGATGATCGGGCCGTCGTCGAGTTCCTCGGTCACATAGTGGCTCGTTGCGCCGATCAGCTTCACGCCGCGCTCGAAGGCCTGGTGGTACGGCTTTGCACCGGCGAAAGCGGGCAGGAAGCTGTGATGAATGTTGATCGCACGACTGTTGAACCGCTCGATAAACCCGGCGCTGAGCACCTGCATGTAGCGCGCCAGGACAACCACCTCCGCGCCCGCGTCCTCGATGTGCCCGATGAGCCGCTGCTCCTGCGCCGCTTTGTCGCCGCCAACGATCGGCTCGTGGACGAACCCAACGCCCGCGTGCTCGGCGAGCGATCGTCCCGCCTCGTGATTGCTCAGGACCACCGCAACCTCGCCGCCCGGGAAGTCGCCGTTGGCAAACCGCCAGAGCAGGTCGGACAGACAGTGCGTGGATCTGCTGCACAGAATCGCAACGCGCCTCGCGGGTGCATCCGCCCAGCGCAGGCGGTAAGCGATGGAGAGTTCGTCGGCTGTGGGCTCGAACGCGTCCAGGAATGAGCGTTCGGTCAGCCCGGCTTCGGGCTCAAACTCCACGCGCATGAAGAATCGGTGCGTATCGGGGTCGGTGTGCTGGTCGGCGTCGAGGATGTTGCCGCCGGCGCTGGCGATGCACGCCGCGACCCTGGCGACCACACCCCGCGCGTCCGGGCACTCGATCAGGAGGCGCGAGGTCGACATGGTCGATCAGCTCAGGCCCATGGCCTTGACCATTGCCTTGCCCATGTCGGCCGGGCTCTCGGCGACCTCGATGCCCGCGGCCCGCATCGCGGCGATCTTGCCCTCTGCGGTGCCGCTGCCGTCGGCCTCGATGATCGCGCCCGCGTGACCCATCCGCTTGCCGGGAGGGGCGGTGGCGCCAGCGATGAAGCCCGCGACGGGCTTGGTGACGTGTTCCTTGACGAACGCCGCTGCCGCCTCCTCGTCTGAGCCGCCGATCTCGCCGATCATCAGGATGCCGTGCGTGTCCGGGTCGTCCTGGAAGAGTCGCAGGGCATCGATGTGGCTCATCCCGCGGACAGGGTCGCCGCCGATGCCGATGCACGTCGACTGACCGAGCCCGAAGTTCGAGGTCTGCCAGACGGCCTCGTAGGTCAGCGTGCCCGATCGGCTCACGATGCCCACGGCCTTGCCCGTCTTGGCCTCGCTGATGTGCGTGTTGATGTAGCCGGGCATGATGCCGATCTTGCAGCCGGCGTTCGTGTACGTGTCGCTCGGCGAGGTCCCGCCGCCCGTTTTGGGGCCGGGCGTGATGATGCCCGGGCAGTTCGGGCCGATGAGCGTGATCCGCTGGTCCGCCGGGCGCGCGTTGTTCATCTCGTCCAGGACCGCCCGGACCTTGACCATGTCCTGCACGGGCACGCCCTCGGTGATCGCGCAGATCAGTGAGAGCCCCGCGTCGGCGGCTTCGAGGATCGCGTCGCCACAGAACGCAGGCGGGACGAAGATCATCGTCGCGGTCGCGCCGGCCTTCTCGACCGCCTGGGCGACGGTGTCGTAGATCGGGAGCCCGTTCGGGTCCTGCTGACCACCCTTGCCGGGGGTCACGCCGCCCACGAGCTTGGTGCCGTAGTGAAGACACCCCTTCGTGTGCACCGCACCGAACGAGCCGGTGATGCCCTGACAGATGACGCGTGTGTCTTTGTTGACGAGAACAGCCATGGCTCTGCTCCGTGGAGGGATTGACGATCCAAAGGCCCCCACCAGATGGGGTAAGCCAGCATAGGCCCAGGCACCCCGCCTCGCGTCCGAACCCCAAAACGGCAGGCCCCCTCCCGAAGGAAGGGGCCCACGCGAACAATCTGTCAAAGACCGAAAGGCCAATGCCCAACGCCCAGAGCCCAACGATCAGAGTCCGGTGCCCAGAGCCTCAGGCCTCAGGCCGGCTTACTTGCCCTTCCGCGTGTACTCGATCTCCATGACCTTAAACTCGTCGCCGTAGAGGATCTCGTACATCTCCATGACGTGGGTGTCCTCGTCGACGAGGCGGAAGACCTGCTTGTAGTGCTTGCCGATCTCGCCGGTGTTGGGCTCGTCCATTTTGCCGACGAGCGTCATAACGGTTCCGGTGCGGTCGAGGTTGCCGTAGGCCGGGGCGATGCCCGTGGACATGCTGTCGATCCAGATGTTGGTGAAGAGTCTCTTGTTGTTGTCGAAGCCGGTGAGCGCCAGGCCGTTGAAGGGGATGCCCATCATGTCGCCCTTGTACTCGGTCTGGAGGAAGCGCCCGTCCATGATCATGGTGTTAGTGCAGGTGCCCCGGCTCTCCATGGGCTCGGCAGCGGGGTCCCACCACATGCGGTTGACGGCGTCGAACTCGCCGACGAAGAGCGCCAGGAACTCGTGGGCCGGGCCCTTCTCGCCAGCCTTCATGTAGTTGGCCATCGCGTTCGGGTCGGCGGCCTTGGCCATGTACTCCTCGACGTACTTCTTGCCCGGGTGCTCGCCCTCGGGCTGTGCGATGTTGACAGCCCCCCACGCGCCACAAGCCGCTGCACCAACCACGAGCGCACCCACACCGATCGCCTTCTTCATGTTCATGCCCTGCACTCCAAATCCGAGGACGGCCCATCCCGCCCGCCGAGAGTGTTGCACACAAGATCTAAAAATGGAAATAGCACCCGGACAAGCGAGCAGGAATCCGAAAGGTCGGTGAAATCAGGAGGCACGCGTCCGAAGCGGAGGGGGATTCAGCAGCCCATGTTGTAGTTGGCGACCCAGGCGGAGAAGTCGGCAGGCGTGAGCGAGCCGTCGCCGTTCTGGTCGGCCTCGGGCTGCCCGCTGTTGAACCCGGCGACCCAGGCGGAGAAATCCGCGGGCGAGAGCACGTCGTCGCCGTTCATATCCGCGGGGTTTGTGCACGGGTCGCACCCGTTGGCGACGAGCTCGGGGCGCAGATTGACGAGTGTCGCGTAGGCGTGCGCAAGCTGGCCCGGCGTGAGTTCGTCGCGGCAGGTTTTGGCCGAGTAGCTGAGCAGGTTCCGGGCCGAGGGCGCGTAAGGCACCGAGCTTTCGCACGGCGGATCTTCCGAGCCGCCCCACTCGCAGAACGCCGGGTTCACCTCGCCCGAGATGTTCGGGTCCGCGGGCGTGTCGCACATCAGGTCGCCCGCGTCGTGGCAGTTCGAGCCGTCGGTGCACTCGTCGCCGAAGGCCCTTTCGTGTGTGTGGTAGAGATCGAAGTAGTGCGCCAGTTCGTGCGCAAAGGTGGAGGGGTTGCCCGCGCTCGGTGTGCAGGAGTTGCTGACCGCGATGCCCTGGTACGTGCTGAAGGTGAACGAGCTGATGCCGCAGAGCGAGCCGAGCTCTGTGCGCAGGTTGTTGACGAAGTACACGTTGATCGTGTCCGGCGTCTGATTCATCGTGCGGAGGGTGTTGACCTCGTCGTAGGTGTCGGTCTCGTAGTGGTACATGTCGCTGTCGATGTAGAGCGTCTCGCCCGGCGTGCAGAACTGGATGCCGCTGCCGAGCCAGAGTTCGTTGGCGCCGTCGATGGCCTGCTGGACCTGCGCGGGGGAGAGGCCGCCCGTGCCATCGGATCGCCGAACGACGTGGATGGTCAGCGGCACCAGGATGTCGGGCCCGCCCCGGTGAGCCGGCGCGTCGTACATCCCGATCGCCATCCGCTCGCGCACAAGCCGGGCCTCGTCCTGCGTGGGCGACATCGGACAGGGAGTGCCGTCGTCGCCCGGGTCGGCGTGGGCGGCCCAAGACGAGCAAAGAACAGCCGCCGCGAGGGCGGTTCGGGTACCAAGACGCATCAGAGTCTCTTTCGTATTGTCCGGGAGGCCAGCCAGACGGGCCTCTCGGCCCGCTCCCCCCTGGCTCTCCCGGCTGAATCAATCCGGCGGCCCAGCCTAGCACACGGGCACCCCCGCGCAAAGCCTGTTTCAACACCACTTTGGATATCGGTCCTTGGGGGAAACGCCCCGCCCGGGGCTACGATTCGCTTCGAACAGAAGCCGGAAGGATCAAAAACCATGCGCGTCATTCTCACGGGTCAGGTCGGGATGGACAAAAAGCCCTTCCTCGAAGAGGTCTCAGCCTTTGCGGGTCAGCAGGGCGAGCCCATCGACGTCCACCACATCGGCGACCTGATGTACAAGGAAGCCCCCGACGTCAAACCCGGGCGCATCCTCGATTTGCCCCTCTCCCGACTCAACTCGCTCCGCCGGGCCGCGTTCAAGGACGCGATCATGGAGAGCAAGGACAAAGAGAACGTCATCGTCAACACGCACGCGACCTTCCGCTGGCGTCACGGCCTGTTCAGCGCGTTCGACTTCGACCAGATCCAGGCCTTCAAGCCCGACCTCTTCGTCTGCCTCGTCGACAACATCGAGGTCGTCCACCAGCGCCTGCACCGCGACCACGTTGTCGATGCGAACCTCAAGGACCTCATGGTCTGGCGCGAGGAAGAGATCCTGGCGACCGAGCTCATGAGCCAGGCTGTGCCGGGCTCTGACTTCGTGATCCTCTCGCGCGGTCGTTATGAGTCGACGTACAAGACGATGTTCCGACTGACGACGCGCCCGCAGATGAAGAAGGTGTACCCCAGCTTCCCGATGAGCCACGTCGTGGGCATGCCCGACATCCAGGCCGAGATCGACAAGTTCCGCGAGATCCTCGCCGAGCACTTCATCACCTTCGACCCGGGCGATGTGGACGAGAAGCTCCTGCTCGACAACGCCGTCGACGCGGCCAAGAACGGCCAGGACTTCTTCGAGCACAAGCCCTATGCCCTCGGCGGCGAGGCGGGCACCAAGGCCGGCGCCGGCGCGGAAGCGCTGACCATGCGCACACGCGAGGTGCTCGATATCGCCGGCGACATCGACGGGCAGATCTACATGCGAGACTTCAAGCTCATCGACCAGGCCGACATGATCGTCAGCCTCGTCCCCGAACTGCCGGGCGGCATCCCGGGCCTCTCGTCCGGCGTCGAGCGCGAGCTCCAGCACGCCTTCGAGCACGCCAAGGACGTCTACGTCGTCTGGAAACCCGCCAAAAACCCCAGCCCCTTCATCACCGAGACCGCCAACGGCGTGTTCAAATCCGTCGATGAAGCGATCGAGCACTTCGAAAAGTCGGGGATGTTCGGACAGACGAATCTGTTTGGGCACTAAGACTGCTCTGTCTCGTGGAACGGGCTTCCGGCCCGTCGACTCCTGATCAACAGAGAGAAGGAGGAATCGATGCAGAAAGCTCGTTCACACGCGGCCCACATCAGAAATCTACGACTCATTGTTGCGGGCGTCGTGCGGTTGTGCTCGTACATATTCTTTGCTGCCGTGCTTTGGAGAGCGGCCGATATGATCGGGTGGTTTTTCCAAACAAACGGTAGTTTTCTCCAAAATACAGATGTTCTGAAACAGATTCTGCTTCACCATGGCGGCGGCGGAATGCTTCTGTTCTCAGTCTTGGCACCACTCACGTTTGTCTACGCTGACGCGATAGCCCGGCACATTGTAAAGATGACAGAGCACCACTCCTGTCCCAAGTGCCATTTCAGCCTCGACAAATTCCGCGCCGACCGCTGCCCCGAGTGCGGCCTCTACCTCGGCGAAGACTTCCACGCCCCGCCCCCGCCCTCACAATCCGAATCGCTGGGCGAGTGAACCAATCCGCCCGCGTCATCGTCTGAACTGAACCAAGGGGCACGCATGAGCCGGACCGATCTGAACGACGTTGTCCGCTACCGCATGATCACGGCGGGCGTGCTCCGAATCTTGGGTATATGGCTCATCGCGACGCGGATCCTGCCGCTGGTCACGCAGGCGCTGATGATCTGGTGGCAGGATCAGAGCCAGCCCAACTTCGCCGGGACGCGGACAGGGCTCTTCGGCAGCTCGCCCTGGCTCTGGGGGAACCTGATTCAGGGGCTGATTTTCCTCGCCGGGGGCGTCCTTCTGATCGCCTATGCCCGCCGATTGGCTCGGCGGATCATCCCGATCGGGACGGATCGATGCCCGGGGTGCGATTACGACCTCGGGGCAGTCCCGCCCGGCCGCTGCCCGGAGTGCGGGCTGGACCTTACGAGCCTCCGGCCCGCCCACCTGCAATCGCCCGGCCCGGACTCCCAATAGGCTGTCTATGAGCATCTATGTGGGAGCGGTGGTGGCCGGAGACGAGAACAAAGCCAAGAGCGAGTCCCGGGCCGCGGGCCCGGAGGGCTACACCGTGGACCCGGTGTCGGGCCGGGCCAAGGCAACGGGGCTGACCGACGGGCACCGCAGCTACGCGGCATGGTGCCACTTCGGGCCGCTGATCGCGGGCATCTCGGTCATGGCGACGAGCGGCATCACCTTCGTCATCCCGCCGCTGGTCGCGCTGGCGCTCTGGCAGATCAAGTCGAGCGACTCCCAGTTCATCGACGACCACGGCAAGGAAGCCCTGAACTTTCAGATCTCCCTCATCCTCCTGGCGCTCATCCTGATCCCCATCACGCTGCTGACCTGCGGCGTCGGGGCCATCCTCTATATCGGCTTGCCCGTCCTCATGATCATCGGCGGGATCTTCGGCGGCATACGGGCCTCCAAGGGCGAGTTCTTCCGCTACCCCATGTGCATCCGGGTCATCTGATCCCAACCCGGAGCCGACCCCCGCTCCACGGGTACACTTGAAACCAGTGGCCCTGCTTCAGACGCACCAACTCCAGAAGGCCTTCCACGACCGCATGGTCGTCCAGGGTGTCTCGTTCTCCGTCGACTCGGCCGAGATCGTGGGCCTGCTCGGGCGCAACGGGGCCGGCAAGACCACCAGCTTCCGCATGACCATCGGCATGCTCGAGGCCGACGGCGGGAAGGTCGTCTTCAACACGCACGACATCACCGACCTGCCCATGTTCAAAAGGGCACGCCTGGGCATGGGCTATCTCTCGCAGGAGCCCAGCGTCTTCCAGCGGCTCACCTGCGAGCAGAACCTGCTGGCGATCCTCGAGACGCTGCCCATCGGGCGTAAGGAACGCAAACGCCGGGCCGCCGAGCTGCTCGAACGCTTCGGGCTGACTCACAAGGCCAAGGAGCACGCCCGCACCTGCTCGGGCGGCGAGCGCCGCAAGCTCGAGATCGCGCGCTCGCTCATCACCGATCCCAAGCTCATCCTGCTCGACGAGCCGTTCAGCGGCGTGGACCCGATCGCCGTCGAGGACCTCCAGGCCGAGATCAAGAAACTCGCTCAGCGGGGCATCGCCTTCCTGATCACCGACCACAACGTCCAGCAGACGCTCCGCGTGTGCGACCGGGCCTACATCATCGACGAGGGCAAGGTCTTCGCCGAGGGCACACCCAAAGAGCTCATCAACGACGAGATGGTCAAACGCGTCTACCTCGGCTCGCTCTTCCGCGGCGACGAGTTCGACAACGACTACGCCCCGGCCCCGACGCGCTCGCACAAGAAATCCAGCGCCCCCGTCGAGATCAAACGAGCCAAACCCAAGGACAACCGCGAACCCCCACGAGATCCCCCACGAGATCCCCCCCGGGAATCCAGGCGCGAGGCCAAGCGATGAAGCGCGGGCTCCTTCTCATCGCGATCACGCCCGTGCTCGGCGGCTGCCTCGAGCGCACGGTCACCATCACCAGCGAGCCGCCCGGCGCGATTGTCGTGCTCAACGACGAAGAAATCGGACGCACGCCCGTCGAAACGGGCTTCCGCTACTTCGGCGTGTACGACGTGCGCCTCCAACGCGAGGGCTACGAGCCGATCGTGACCGAGAAGGAAGCCGTCGCCCCGATCTGGGAGTACCCGGGCCTCGACCTCCTGGCCATCGCGGCTCCGTGGCGCGTCAAGACACACCTGGAGTGGCACTTCGACCTCGAGCCCGTGCCCGAAGCGGGTACGGAAGAGGCCCAGCGCGCCGAGCAGGAACTTTTCGATCGCGCCCGCTCGCTCAGAGCCGCCAGCCGGGGCGAATAAGGGCGGAATCAGCGCCTGCGACGAGCACCGAAGGCGAGCCCACCGATAAGCAGCGTGGCAGTTGCCGGCGCCGGCACGAACGATACGTCGTACGAGAAATCAATCGAGCCGTCGCGGAAGCCGAGCTGTTCCTGTGTATTGAGGAAGAGCGAGATAGCGAACTGGTACTCTCCCGGGGCGAGAACAAAGCTGTCGCTTCGCTGCTGAGCCACGCCGAGTTGTGTGTTGTCAAAGCCGGTTGAGTACACATTGTTGTTGTTGCTGTCGCGGAATACTAGATTGAAGTTGTTGGCAAAGAAGACCGGATTGAACGGATCGGTCATCTCGATCATGAAGTCGGCGTTGACGTCAACTGTGGTCGGGAAGTCAACGGTGAAGTTAACACTGTGACTGAAATGCGAGAATGCCGCCGGGATATTGCTGCCGCCGTAGTCAACAGAGAGATCGAGCGCGTCCGCATAGTGTGCGGCCGCCGCGCCCGATCCCGACCAGTTCGAGCCGGTCGAATCGAGGTTGGCGTCGAGCGAAGCTGTGTGATATGTCGGCCCGAACGAGGATAGTGGTTCGTCGTTGTCGGCGAGCAGGTTGATGGCTACAGGCCCGGCGGTTGGATCGAGCGCCTGATTGGGGGCCACAATCTCTTCGCCTCCTGAATCGATTGCGAAGACGAGCCAGTTCAGTGATTGGTCTGTCACAGTCTGGGCGTGAGCTCCGGCCGAGCAAGCGAACAACGAAAGTGCACACAAAGCCTTGTGCATAGTCATGTCTCCTTCGATTCTTCCCTGTGCCGAAGTTATCAGAACGAGGCAGGCAGTTCAATCCTTCGCTTGAGGATTGACGAATCTGAAAGAAGAATTATCACAGTTTAAGTCTCGCTGCAAAAAATAACCCCGCCCATCTCTCTGAGTAGACAGGCGGGGGGCTCTCGCTCAAGCAGCGGGATCACACCTTTGCGGCACCCTCGGCTGCCATCGGGTTGATCGTGTTCTTGGCGAGCTTGTTCAGTGTCTTATCCGCCTTGCCCTCCTCGTCGAGGGTTTCTTGCAGCAGGTTGACGACCTCGGTCAGGCCCAGCGCCTCGGCGAACGCGCGGGCCGAGCCGTAGGCAGCCATCTCGTAGTGCTCGACGCGCTGGGCTGCCGAGATCAGGGCCGCGTCGAGGACTGCGTCGTCGCCCTTGGCCTTGATGCGTTCTTCACCCTCTTCGAGGATGCCCTCGATGGCCTCACACTTCTCGCCCCGTGCCCCGATACCGAGTTGTTCACAGACCTGTTCGAGCCGTTCGATCTGGCCTCTGGTCTCTTCGAGATGGTCCTCGAAAGCCTGTTTCAGTTCCTGGTTGTTCGCGGCATTGGCCATCTTGGGCAGGGCCTTCACGATCTTGCGCTCGGCATACAGAATGTCGCGGACCTCGTGCTCGAGCAGGTCTTTCATTGAGTTGAGTTCCATGGGTGTGCTCCTTGCGGGTTGGTCGGTTCAGGCCGAGACCACCGTCATCGGCTCAGCACACAACCTAGAAATCGTCTTTCAAGCCTCTGTGAGGCGGCGGTGAATCTGAATTCATTCTGGCGAGATGGGTGCCCCATATAACGCAAGCCCGGGGAGCGATGCCGATTTCTGGGGCCGTGAGGGCCTTGTTGTATGTAAAGACTGCACATTGTGGTTCCCCGAGGGGCAAACCGTCGGTAATCTGAAAGCTGGGCTCGTGAGGTTGTGTGCTCAGGAGATTGAACATGCGTACTCGTATTGCTGCCGGAGCGGCCCTTCTGCTGGCCGGCACAGCTGGCGCTCAGACCAGTCTGTTGCTTTCGGTCTTTCCAAGTACCGACACAGCGACCGTGGGTGATGTGGTGACCTGGACCTTCGTGGCCGAGCTTCAGAACCCCGACCCGAACAAGACGCTCCTGGCCGCGGTCGTCGACATTCATTTCGATCTCTCGTTCGGCGCTGAGACCGACATCGTGATCTCGAACAACACGTTCTCACCCGCCTTTGACAGCGTGTTCCTGGGGCCGGCGGACGACGGCGACATCGTCGGCACGGAAATCCACGGCGCCACGGGAACCAACTCGTTGCCGCCCCTCCACAACCCCGGGGGGCCGGACAGCAGCAACCCGCTGGTCATCTACACGCTCGACACGCTGATCACCGACGACGCCCCGCGGTCGATCGCCGCGTATCCCACTATCAACGGCCAATTCACAGGCGCGTACGAGGGAACTTCGTTCCCCGATGTGTTCGCGTACCAAAACGCCGATGGGTCGCGGGGCACCGTTCCATTCGAACTGCCAACCCTGCTCAACTATCCCACGCTGACCATCGTGCCCATCCCCGCTCCTGCAACCGCCCCACTCTTCGGGCTTGCGCTGTGGGCCGGAGTTCGGCGTCGGCGGTGATGCCTTAGGAGGAGCGGCGCTCGGCCGGGCAACCGATGACCGTTGCCCCATCAGGCACGTCCCGCGTCACGACCGCGCCCGCGCCGACGGTGCAGCCCTGTCCCACGCTGACGCCCGGCAAGACCCGTGCACCCAGACCCACGAGCGTGTCGTTGCCCACCCGCGACCCGCCGCCGAGCACCGCGCCGGGCGCGATGTGCGCGTTCTCGGCTACCAGACAGTCGTGCTCCACGATCGCCCCCGAGTTCACGATCGCGTGGTCGAGCAGCCGCGCCCTGGCATTCACCACAGCCTTCGGCCCGACGAACACCCCCGAGCAGATCACGCTCGCCGAGCTCACCGCAGCCGAGGGGTGGACCACCCGGCGGGCATCCTCCTCAGCCCCGTAGAGGCGATCGATGATCCGTCGGCGGAGGCCAAGGTCGCCCAGGCAGATGATCCAGGGCTTGCCCACGAGGTGCTTGGCATCGAGGGCCTCGATCGTGCCGAGCCAGCGCGAGGAGGGCTCCCCCTTGGCGAGCGGGGCGTCCTCGCTGTCGTCGTAGAAACCGCCCAGTTTGACGCCCATCGCCAGGACGCTGTCGGCCACGACCAGGGCATGCCCCCCGCCAGCGATGAGCAGAATCCCGGTGTCGAATTCGTTTGCAGCGAATGCAGCGGCCATCAGAACCCATATCGGCTCGCGCCACCGATACACTGTGGGCGATGGACAGGGTTCGCATCGGCTGTGTCAGTTACCTCAATACGGTCCCA
>MDTD01054747.1_pt1 | contig 15639 bp, 15 predicted proteins | sample 811221 | NCBI WGS metagenome assembly MDTD01 (sample SAMN05326646, study PRJNA326480) | marine metagenome | isolation source: seawater | place: Pacific Ocean: South West | collected 2011
AATCCTTTTGATAAAGATGAGTGGAAATTATTTAAAAATAAAAATTGGGATAAAAATATTTACAAATCTTCAATTAGGCTAGACGATTTATTTAACTCAAATATAAAATATAGCAACAATAAATTAAAAAAATTTATTTTAAAATGTATTAAAATTTCAAATCCTTCTTATTTTGCTGTTAGCGTAGATGGAGAAAATATCAAAAAAATTTTTATTACTAACTATATGAAAAAAGTTATTCTTCCAATTTTGTTGGAAAAAAAATTACCTTTGATGATCTTGATAGGTGTTAAACGAGGAATAAATAAAGATTTTAAGGAGGGTGGCGATGGAATAGGGAATGAAAATTGTGAAACATTGGAGAAAATTGTTAAAGAGAACAAAGGGATTAAATTTTTAGTTACACATCTCTCAGATGTCCCTCAATATCGACTTATAGTTTTGTCGAGAAAACTGTCAAATTTAAAATTATTTGGTTTTTGGTGGTATTTAAATCAAAAAAAAATGATTACTAGCATTTTAGACCAAAAAATTAATTTACTAGGATTGAATTTTATTGCTCAACATTCAGATGCCAGGGTATTTGAGCAGCTCATTTATAAATGGATTTCATTTAAAGAAATACTTTGTGATGTCTTTTTTGAAAAATACACTCAAATAATGAAAGAAGGATACAATATAAGTCTAAGTCAAATAAAAAACGATATGAAAAAGATACTAGATATCAATTTAAAAAATATTTAAATGAAATTATGGATATTACCTCTTGGTGGTAAAGGTTTAAGAGTAAAAAAACTTGGTAGATGTAAACCCCTTATAAAAATTGATAAGAAATATATTATTGAATGGTTTTTATTAGGAATCAAAGAGTATATTGGTAAAAATGATAAAATACTGATTGTTGCTCTTAAAGATGATGATAGGCAAAATAAATTAAAAAAAAAAATATCTCAAATTTTAAAAATATTTTTTAAAAAAAAAAATGTATTCTTCAAAATTCTTAATCTTAAGAAAACATTAGGGCCAGCTCATACAGTTTTTATGGGAATAAAAGATATTAATTTTAAAAATACTACAATTATCGCTAATCCTGATCAATTTGTAAAATTCAATTTTCCTTTAAGGAGATTTGATGCATTTGTACCAATTTATTTTAACGATAGTAATGATTCAAGTTACGTTAAATTAAAAAATAGTAATATTTATAAAATAGCAGAAAAAAAAAAATTTCACATTACGCATCTTCTGGAATATATGGATTTAAGAATTTAAATATTTTAAAATATATTTTAAATAAATCTTTAAAAAAACAACCAGATTATAAAAAAGAATATTATATTGGACCTTCTATTAATTTTTTAAAAAATAAAAATAAAATCGTTCCCACTAAAACAACCGTTAAGTTTGATCTAGGATCAATTAAAAATATAAATTACTTTAAAAAAACAATTAAAAATTTTTGACATGAATTTGATTGGATTAATATTTGTACTTATCTGTATTTTCATTATTTTAAGGTATTTTTTTAAAAAAAAAAACAAGAATGAAGATAATGATAATTATCCACTATATTAAAATAAATGCAAATTTTAAAAAATTTTTCTATTTTAATTATTCCATTAGTATTAATTGAATTATTATTTTCTCTATATTTTTTTTATAATGGAAATATTTATGGTATAATATTTAAATTATTTTCAAATTCACAAATTAATCAACAAATTGAATATCAATTAAAATGGGATGAAAATAATAAATTAGTACCAGGAAACTATATACATAAATTTTTAGATAAAGAAGTACCATACAAAATTAATAAGCAGGGATTTAGAGGTGACGATTTTGTTATAGAAAAAGATAAAAATAGAATACTAGTCTTTGGTGGATCTTCAACGATGGGAGCGGAGAGTTTAGAGAAAAACACATACCCAAAGTTATTTGAAAATATATTAAACAAAAATAATATAAAATCAGAAGTTTACAATTTTGGATTGAGTGGAAAATCTTTAAATTTTATTAGAAAAACATTATATTCGGAAGCAATAGATTACAATCCAGATTTAATAATAATCAATTCAAATAGAAATAATATTATTTATGATTCTATTAATGTAAATGTGAGTACTCGTATAGCAAATCAACATTTTTTAAAGTTAATTTATTTTCTTGATGAAAATATAATGACATATCGATTTTTGAATAAAGCTTTTAAAAAATTAAAGAATTATAAAAATTATGATGAATTTTTAGTATCACCTTATAATGACAAACAAAAACATTTAAAAAGCTATTTTACAGATAAATACATAGATATACTAAATGAGTTGGTATTTTTTTGTAAAAAAAATGGTATCAAAGTAATGTTAGTTAAACAGCCAATAAATATTAACTTTGATGTACAACTTAAAATAAAAAATGAAAAAAGAGATAATTTATTGAAAAAACTTGAAAATTATAAAAAAGAGAATTTTTTTGAATTAGATTATGAAGATGCATTTATTATAATTACAACAACAATTTTGAATAATAATCTTAATTATTTCAAAAATTATGAAAATGTGTCTGTGGTTGATACAATTGACAATGAAATGTTAAAAGAAATCAATTTTTTTGATCATCTTCATTTAACTCCATCTGGTAATAGTATTTTGGCTAATAAAATAGCTAAGACTTACTTTGAGCATATTAATGATTAATTATTTAGATATTAAAATAAATGAAGCTGAATTAATTAACACTGCAAAAAAAAATAAAAATTTTGTTGGAATAATTAATAATTCAGGAAGTTATAATGATTTAAAAAAATCTAGAAGAGTAATAATCCCAAGTTCTCTATATGGATATAGATTAAAAAGAAATACAACATCTCTGTGGAAACTTAGAAAAAACCATGGAATGGATTTAATTGTTACAGATAATCAAGGAATTATAAAAAATCACATAGAATATGATGATGCTATAAATCGAATTCAAAAAGCAAAAAAAGAGAATATTAAAATAAATTTCTTCTTCGGTGGTTCAACACTAATGGGAATGGGATCTAGAATGCCTCAATATACAATACCATCAATCGTAGAAAAAATTCTAATGGAAAAATATAATAAAAATAGTGTTTGTATTAATTTCGGCATTGGAGGCACCTATTGTCAGGAGGCTTACAATTTACTTATAAATGATGCGATAAGACTAGGCAAACCTGACAAAGTAATATTTTATGATGGATGGAACTGTTCAAGTTATCTAACAAAAATCAATCTCTTAAAAAAAACAAATTTTATTGACATTCCAAATGGAACTAGCCTTAGACAAATTGAACACGATCAGAGTCTTTTGAATTCGTACAATGTTCTCTCAAATTTGAAGAAAATATCAAAATTAACATTAAGCCTCTTTTTTAGTTTAGTTAGTGGCATATTATCATCTAAGTATTCAGAGAAACTTGAATTTGTTATCTCAAAATATTTAAATTTAAAAAGCAACAATTTGAACAGATTTACAAGCAATTATAAACAATCTGATCAAGAAATAATAACAAAGAGTATAAATGAATATAAATTTATTCATGAAAGCGTTACAAATTTTTGTAATTCAAACCAAATTAAATTTTTTCATTTTTTCCAACCTTTGGTTTTTTTTGGAAAAAAAAATCTTACAAAAGATGAAATCGAATGGAAAAAAAATGGATATTCTAGTGGAGATCCAGAAATATTTCACAAATTTTATAAATCATTTTTAGAGAAAAAACTTAATATTATTGATTTAACCAATACTTTCGATGACGAAAATAAGCAGACTTATATAGACTCTGGGCATTTAAATATTTTAGGTAACTTTTTAGTTTCAAAAAAAATTGCAAAAATTATTTCAGATTAATGAAACAAAAATTTAATAGATTTAATATATATCCTGTTATGTTTCATTATGTAAGAAATATTAAAAATAGTAAATATCCCAATCTTAAAGGATTAGAGTTCTCAAAATTCAAAAATCAAATAAGTTATTTTAAAAAAAATTTTAATATACTATCTCCATTAGAATTTTTGGACGTCATAGAAACTAAAAAATTTCCTAAAAAAAAATCGATTTTTCTTACTTTTGATGATGGATATAAAGATCATTATAAATACGTATTTCCATACCTAGTTAAAAAAAAAATTTCTGCCGCTTTTTATGTTCCCTCTAAACTTTTAGTAGATAAAAAAGAAATATTAATTGCAAATAAAATTCAATTTGTTTTAGAAAAAAATATAGAAAAAGAAAAAATATTAAAATTTATAAACAAAAAATTAAATTCACTATTTAATGATGATATTAAATATTATTTTAAATATAAAAAAAAAATTATTCCAAGATTTGATGATATTGAAACAATTTTCATAAAACTCTTGTTACAAAAATTTCTCAAAGAAAAAGTTAGAATAAAAATAGTTAACGATTTATTTAAAAAATTTGTGACTAGTGATTATGAAAAATTTCATAAAGAACTTTACTTAACCAATAAAGAAATGAGTGAAATGAGCTCATTTAATATGCATTTTGGGTCTCATAGTCATTCACATCAATGGATGAATAAATTGACCAAAAAGGAGCAATATTTAGAAATTATAAAATCAATAAATATCTTAAAAAAAAATAATGATAAAAATAATTTTACATCATTTACATTTCCTTATGGGGGCTATAATAAAAACACACTGAGTATACTTAATGATTTGAAAATAAAATTTGCATTTACCGATCAGTACGGTGGATTGAATAAAAAAAATATAAGAGATAAATTTACCATACCTAGGTTCGATACAAATGATATGTAAAAAAAATGAATTTAAAAATAGATTACGCTTATAAATTCAAATTAAGTTTAAAAGACAAAATTAAGTTTTATAAACTTAACTGGAATAATAAAATATTATCAGATGAAACTTTTTATCGGTGGCAATTCATATCCTCCAATCAAGCTAAAAAAGATAAAAACATTATAGCTTTTAATACCGATGATAATACAATTGTTGGAATCATGGGTCTAAACGAAAGATATTTCTGGTTAAAAAACAAGAAATTGAAATCATGTGAACTAACAACTTGGTGTGTAAGAAAAGATTTATACAATAAAGGAATAGGCCCAAAAATATTAGATTTTTTGAAGAAAAAATATGATGTACTTATCGGGATGAGTATTTCTGATGATGCTCTAAGTGTTTATTTAAGAAAAGATTTTCAATATTCAGACTCAATTCCAAGGTTTGTTAAGATATATGATTTTATAAAGGTTAAAGACTTATCAGTTTATAAAAATTTTTTTCCTAAATTACTAAGATATAAAGATACACAAAATAATATAAATAAATTTTACTATAAAAAACCTACTAATAATCAATTTAATCAGGTTTTTAATTTTTTTAAAAAAAATACAAATTGCTTTGAAAGGACTTCATCAAAAATGAATTGGAGATTAAAAAAACATCCAAAATATAAATATAATTCTTTTATAGTATCATCAGATAACAAATTTGAAAAAAATTTAATAATAATTTTAAGAATTGAAAACTATAAAAATCTCAAGTTGCTAAGAATTATTGACTTTTATGGCAACAATAAATCATATTTTTCTGGATTATCATTCATTGATTATTATTCAAGAAAACATAAAGTTAATTTGGTAGATTTTTTTTCCACAAACTCTCTAATTAATAAATATTTTATAAATCACAATTGGATTTCAATTAAAGACTCCAATTTTTTTGATTTCCCTCATTTGTTTGAACCGCTGGAGTTTAGAAAACCTTCAAGCACATCTTTAATTTATTGGTCTAAAAAAAATTTAGTTGAAATTTCAGATTTATCAAAAACTTATTTTTCAAAACAAGATTGTGATTTTGATAGGCCAGCTTATTTCCAAAATGATAAAAGAAAAATATAAAAATATTATTTTAACTATTTTTTCAATTTCTATTTCTATTCTTCTCTTAGAAGTATTTATTACAATATTTTACAATTATGATAGTGACTTTAAAAAAAAAAGGTACTTAGTTGCAAAAAAGCAAAATATAAATTTTGATAAAAGGTCAAAAATTGAATTTTTCAACCACATTGATGGTAATGATAACAAAGTAATATTTCAAGGAATTTACGATAAAGCGTTTATAAAAAAAAATAACAAAAATTTAGTTTATTGGAACTTGGGGCAAGTCAGCAATACTTTGACTGTTCATTGTAATGAAATAGGCTATATGAATACCTACATAAGTGATAGATATGGTTTTAATAATAAAGATTTTCTTTGGGATAAAAAAATTGAAAACATATTAATAGGAGACTCTTTTGTTCATGGAGCCTGTGTTAAAAATGAAAAAAATATATCAAGCAATATTAATTCATACGGGAGCAGTGCATTAAGTTTAGGATTGGGAGGAACTGGACCTCTGCATCAATTAGCAATTTTAAAAGAATATTATAAATTAACAAAACCTAAAAATGTTATCTATTTTTATTATGAAGATAACGATTTGAAAGATTTAGCCAAAAGTATTAAAGACGTTAACCTCATAAAATATTTAAAACCTAATTATATTCAGAATATAGCTAATTATCAAAAAGAAATAGATGAACACCTTATTCTAGAATTTAAAAAAATTCTAAATATGAACCCTAGAAAGTTTGGAAACTCTACGATTGATGTCACACAAAAAAAAAAAATTAACTTTACAAAAAATTTAATTAAAATTTTAAGACTTACTGAATTAAGAAAGTTTATTAATTTTTTCTTAAATGAAAGTTTTTATTTGAATAAATCAAATATAGATGAATTAAGCGTGTTAAATGATTATAAGGACATAATCATTGAAATGGAAAGATACACTAGAATTAGTGGATCGAATTTTATAATAGTATATATTCCATCATATCAAACGTTTCATTACCCATTTTACGATTACAAAATAAAAAAAGATTTAAAATATTTTTTTTCAACAAACTATAATTTTATTGATTTAGAAAAAGAAATAAAAAAAAAATTTAAAGATCCAAAAAAAGTTTATCCCTATGAATTATATGGACATTTTAATGAATTAGGTTATCAATTTATTTCTGAAGTTATTTTTAGAAATTTAAAATAAATAAAATGAAAGTACCTACAAATAAAAATTTTGGTTTAGTTTTTTCAACAATATTCTTCTTAGTTTTTTCTTATTTCTATTTTATAAAAAACCAATTTTCTCCGATAATTTTATCAATTAGCTTAATATTTTTTATATTAGGTATATTAAACTCTAAATTGCTTTATCCTCTTAATTTTATTTGGTTTAAATTTGGAATTTTATTGTCTAAAATTTTAAATCCTTTAATCATTTTTCTTATTTATGTAGTAGCATTTTTGCCAACATCATTATTACTCAAAATATTTGGCAAAGATTTAATGAATTTAAAATATAATAAAAAATTAAATTCCTATTGGTTAAGTGCAGATAAAAATACTAACAAAAGTATGAATGATCAATTTTAATGAATATCATATTTGAACTATGGAAATTCCTAAAAGTTAGAAAAAAATTTTGGTTACTTCCAATTATTATAATTTTTTTATTATTTGGAGGTTTAATTATTTTGACACAAGGTACTGCTGTAGCACCATTTATTTATACAATTTTTTAACGTGAAAAAAATATTAGGTATTTCTGCATTTTATCACGATAGTGCAGCTGCAATTACTTTTGATGAAAATATTATTGCAGCAGCTCAAGAAGAAAGATTTACTAGAATTAAGCATGATTCAAAATTTCCTTTTGAAGCAATTAAATATTGTTTAAATCAATCTTCATGCAAATTAAATGAACTAGATTACATTGTTTTTTTTGAAAAGCCTTTTTTAAAATTCGAGAGATTATTAGAAACTTATTTGGGTTTTGCTCCTAAAGGTTTACAGTCTTTTTCAAAAGCAATGCCTATATGGATAAAAGAAAAATTATTTCAAAAGAATTTAATTTTTAATTATTTAAAAGAAATCGATAAAAGTTTTTCTGATAGAGATAAAATTAAGTTTTCAACGCATCATTTGAGTCATGCAGCAAGTGCATTTTATCCAAGTCCATTTAAAGATGCAATTATCCTTACTCTTGATGGCGTTGGAGAATGGGCAACCACAACCATAGGGCTGGGAGAAAATAACAAATTAAAAATAGTTAATGAAATAAATTTTCCACATTCCCTTGGTTTATTATACTCTGCTTTTACCTATTATTTGGGTTTTAAGGTTAATAGTGGTGAGTATAAAGTTATGGGATTAGCACCTTATGGTGATCCTAAATATGTAGATCTGATAAAAAAAAATCTGATTGATATTAAATCAGATGGCTCATATCGAATTAATATGAAATATTTTGATTATGCTACAGGACTTAAAATGATTAACGATAATTTTGAAAAGTTATTTGGAAGAAAAAGAAGAGACCCAAAGTATGATAAATTAGAAAACTTTCACATGGATATAGCCTCATCTATTCAAAAAGTATTAGAGGATATAGTTATTTTAATGTGTAAATTTTTAAAAAATAAATTTGATAAAGAAAATCTATGTTTAGCTGGTGGTGTTGCTCTTAATTGTGTTGCAAATGGAAAAATTTTAAAAGAAAAAATATTTAAAAATATATGGATTCAGCCCGCGGCTGGGGATGCAGGAGGAGCTCTTGGTGCATCATTAGCTTATTATCATTTAGAATTATCTGGGCCTAGAGAAAATTTAATTGATAAAATGCAAGGTGCTTATTTAGGACCTTCTTTTAATAATAGTGAAATTGAAAAAGTATTTAATAAATTAGGTGCAAATTACAAAATCTACACAGAAGAAAATTTATATACATATATTGCGAAACTTTTATCAGAAGAAAAGGCCATAGGATGGTTTCAAGGAAGAATGGAATTTGGACCGAGAGCTTTAGGAGCAAGATCAATAATAGCTGACCCAAGATCTGAAAAAATGCAAAAAAATCTAAATTTAAAGGTGAAGTTTAGAGAAAGTTTTCGACCCTTTGCACCATCAGTTTTATCAACCCATGCAGATAAATTTTTTAATATAAAAACTGATAGTCCATACATGATGCTGGTATCAGATATAAGAGAAAACTTACAAATAGCAATGAATGAAGACCAAAAAAAAATGTTTGGTATTGAAAAGCTGAATATAAAGAGATCATCGATACCAGCAGTTACACACGTTGACTATTCAGCAAGAATTCAAACTGTTGATGGTGTATATAATAAAAAATACTTTAAATTAATAAAAAAATTTAATGAGATTTCAAATTGCCCTGTCCTTGTAAATACTTCTTTCAATGTTAGGGGTGAACCAATAGTGTGTAACCCAGAAGATGCTTTTAATTGTTTTATGGGTACAAATTTGGATGTTCTAGTTTGCGAAAATTATGTTTTGTTGAAAAAAGATCAAAATCAAAAAAACGTCACAAATTATAAAGACAAGTTTGAGTTGGATTAATTTATGAAAGTAGTAATTTTATGTGGTGGTAAAGGGACTAGACTTGCAGAAGAAACAAAAGTAAAACCAAAACCAATGGTTAAAATTGGAAATAAACCGATTTTATCTCACATTATAGAATCTTTTAAATACCAAGGTTTTAAAGATATTATTTTAGCTACAGGATATAAAGGGCAAATAATTAAAAATTATTATAAAAAAAATAAAAATATATTAGTTGTTGATACGGGCAAAAATACTTTAACTGGTGGAAGATTACTGAAATTGTCAAAATATCTAAAAAACGAAAAATTTTTTATGACTTATGGAGATGGTTTAGCAGATATTAACTTAAATAAATTACTCAAATTTCACAAAAATCATGGCAAACTCGCAACCATTACCGCAGTAAGACCTCCCGCACGATTTGGAGAATTATTTTTAAAGAACAATAAAGTAATCACTTTTAAAGAAAAGCCACAAACTAGTTCTGGTTGGATTAATGGAGGTTACTTTATTTTTGAACCTAAAATATTAAAATATATTAAAAATTCTCAAACAATACTAGAAAGAGAGCCCATTGAAAAATTAGCAAAAACTAATAATTTGATGGCTTTTAAATCAAACAAATTTTGGCAATGCATGGATACTATTAGAGATAAGGAATTGTTAAATAAAATATATAAAAAAGGCAAGGCACCATGGATAAAAGTTTATTAAAGTTTTATAAAAATAAAAGAGTTCTTGTTACGGGAGCAACTGGTTTTAAGGGTTCTTGGTTGAGCTTATGGCTTAAAATTTTAGGAGCTGAAGTTTGTGGTATTGGTTATAATCCTAATAAAAATAAAAACTTATTCTATAGCTTAAAATTAGATAAAATAATTAAATTAAAAATTGCAGACGTAAGAAAAAAAAAGGAGCTAAATAAAATTATTAAAAGTTTCCGACCACAGATAATATTTCATTTAGCAGCACAACCTTTAATTTATGAGTCATTCTTAAAACCATATTCAACTTACTATATAAATACTATCGGTACATTAAATATACTTGAAATTGTTAGAGAAAATAAATTCGTAAAATCGTTAATATGTATTACTTCAGATAAATGTTACGAAAATAACTATTCTACAAAAGGATTTAAGGAAAATGATAAACTTGGAGGAGAAGACCCCTATAGTGGATCTAAAGCTTGTGCAGAAATTGTCACCAATACATACATAAAAAGTTTTTTTTCTAAAAGTAATACTCTTGGTGTAGCAACTGCAAGAGCTGGCAATGTAATTGGAGGAGGAGATTGGTCTCCTAAAAGATTAATACCAGACACTGTAAATTCTATAGTGGCTAATAAAACCATATATTTAAGAAATCCAAAATTTAATAGGCCTTGGCAACATGTCCTTGAACCGTTATGGGGTTATTTATTACTTGCAAAAAAATTGTATTTTGAACCAAAAAAATATTCTGGACCATGGAATTTTGGAACAACTAGAGGAACAATTACCAATGTACTAGAAATCGTTAAGAAAATAATTTTATTTTGGGGAAAAGGAAAAGTTAAATTCAACAAAAAAAACAAATTTTACGAACAAGAAAACTTACAACTAAATATAAATAAAGCTAGACAAAAACTTAAATGGAAGCCTAAATATTCAGTAACTCAGAGTGTTAAAGTTACAACTGAATGGTACAAGAAAACATTAATTGATAAAAATCATCCTTTAGAAATCACAAAAGAGCAAATAAAAGATTATATGAAAAGATAATTTCATAGTTTAAATTAAATAATGAGACCTTTGGTTAGTGTTTTGATGAGTTGTTATAATGGAGAAAAATTTATTAATTCATCAGTCAATAGTTTACTAAGACAAACTTACAAAAATTGGGAATTGATATTTTGGGACAATTGCTCAACGGACAATAGTTCACAAATTATAAAATCTTTCAAAGATAAAAGAATCAAATATTTTAAATCTAAATCACACACCGAGATAGGTACTGCAAAGTCCAATGCTTTGAAGCAAGCACAAGGAACTTATTTCGCATTCTTAGATGTTGATGATTTGTGGCTAAAAAAAAAAATTGAAAAACAGCTAAACGTGTTTGAAAAGATTGGTGATGAATATTCTGCCGTTTATACCAAATATTTATTATTGGACGATAAGTCTAAAAAAAAAAGAAACTTGTCAAAAATAAATTATAAAGATTACCCATCTGGTTATATCTTTGATAATGTTTTAGAGTCTTATAGCATTGGAAAACCAATTGTTAATAATCTAACTACACTTTTTAAAAAAAGTGATATTTTAAATTTAAATTTAAATATGGATGAAAACTTGCATATCCTTGCTGATTTTGATTTTATTGAAAGATTAAGTGAAAAAAAAAAGATTTTATATTTAGATTATTTTTCAAGTATTTATAGAGTTCATAATAAGAACGAAACATTCAATTCGAAACAAAAACAAACACAAGAAATGGAAATTTGGATAAATAAGAATACTCTTAGATTGAAAAATAACAAATATTATAAAAAAATTGAGGGCAATAACCAATACGAAAAACTTAAATTATATTCATATGAAAAAAAAAATATGTTTAAAGTTTTAAAATCTTTAAAATTAATTAAAACTTTTAATAAAAAACTCAAATTATTAATTATTTTATTTTCCCCAAAACTTTTGTTAAAAATCTTTAAAATCTTATGAAAGTGTTCAAATTATTAAAAGGAAGTAAAATTCTTAATAAAAAGGGTAATTTATTTAAATATTTTAATAAAAATTCTTTGCCAAAAAATTGGAAGTTTGGAGAAATATATGTTTCTCAAATCGGTAAAAATGTAATCAAAGGTTGGCATTGGCATAAATATCAGACATCTACATTGATAGTTGTATCAGGTAATATTAAAGTCATTCTTATTCAAAACGAAAAATTCAAAAGTTTTATAATTAGCAAAAAAAATCTAAAAGTAATTATTATAAAACCAAAAACTTGGTATGCTTTTCAAGGATTAGAAAAAGAAAATAATTTACTTAATTTAAGTGACAAAGTACATACACCTAGTTATTCAAAAAAAAAGGATATAAATTATTTTCCATATAACTGGAAAAAATAAAAAAACTAATGATATCAATACTATTTGGAACTCGACCTGAAATTATTAAATTATTCCCAATTATAGAAATTTTAAAAAAAAAAAAAATTGATTTTTCAATAATTCATAGTGGCCAACATTATAATGAAAAATTGAGTAACCAATTTATAAATGAATTTAAGTTTCCCAAAAATAAACTAATAAATCTAAATGTTGGCTCTAATTCACATGGAATTCAGACTTCTTTAATGATTGAAAGGATAGAAAAATACTTAAAAGAAAAAAAACATATTAAGGTTTTAATAGTTTACGGTGATACAAATACTGCTTTAGCCGGGAGTATTGTAGTTAGCAAATTAGAGAATATTAAACTTGTTCATCTAGAAGCAGGTTTGAGAAGTTTTGATAAAAATATGCCAGAGGAAATTAATAGAAGGTTAATAGATCATTGTTCAGATTTATTACTTTGCCCAACAAATATATCAAAAAAATATTTAATTAATGAAGGAATTGATAGAAAAAAAATATTTGTTACAGGTAATACAATATTAGATGCAATAAGATCAAAATTTGTAAAAAGCAAATTAAATACTCAAATAAAAAAAAATCACCATTTGTTGTTAACTATTCATAGAGAGGAAAATACCAAAAATTTTGTAAACTTAAAAATTATACTCTCCGAATGTCTCAAAATTGCAAAAAAAAATAATTTAAAAATTATTTTTCCAATACATCCAAAAACAAGGAAAATTTTGAAAAAAATTAAATTCAACAAAAAAATAATAAAATTAAAAGATCCATTAAATTACGTCGACTTCCTTAAATGTATGAAGGGTTCAAGGATTATCATCAGTGATTCAGGTGGAGTTCAAGAAGAAGCTTGTATACTTAAAGTTCCATTAGTAACTGTAAGAAATAGTACCGAAAGACCTGAGACATTAAGCATAGGATGTAATATTTTAAGTAAAATTAGTAATAAAAAAATATATAGAGATGCAAATATATTATTAAGACGAAAAATAAAATGGAAAAATCCTTATGGCAATGGTACAGCAGCTATAAAATCTTGTAGAGAAATTATAAAACTTATTAAAAAAAATGAACCAAAAAACTATTAAAAAGATAATATCAAAAGAACTATTTAAACTTGATAAAAAATCTATATCTCAAAATAAATTTCCGTTGAGTGTGACACAGTATGATGAAAATGATGTAATAAACTTACTAAAAACACTTATTAGGGGATGGCCTACTATTGGAAATGAAGTAAAGAAAGTTGAATTAAAAATTCAGAAATTATTGAGAACTAAAAACGCTATAATGCTAAACTCTGGCGGCTCAGCAAACTACTTAATGCTATATTTGCTTCAGTCACCTTATGCTAAAAAAGAACATAGATTAAAAAGTGGTGATGAAATTTTAACACCCGCAGTAACATGGAGTACTACAGTTGGTCCAATTATTCAGAATAATTTTGTTCCAGTGCTTCTTGATGTTAATTTGTCAACTTACGACATAAATGCAGATCTAATTGAGAGATCAATAACAAAAAAAACAAAAGCTATCATGATAGTTCATCCACTAGGACATGTTTGTAATATGAAAAAAATCGTTTCAATATGTAAAAAGCATAAATTAGTGTTATTAGAGGATACTTGCGAAACTATTGGAGCAAAATATAACAATAAATCTGCTGGAACTTTTGGTCTGTTTTCCTCAATTTCTTTTTACCAATCACATCATATATCTAGTGTTGAGGGAGGAATGATTCTTACCAATGATAATTATTATGCTGACATAATCAGGAGTATGAGAGCTAATGGGTGGTTGAGAGAAATTACAAATAAAAAGAGTAGAAAAAAAATTATTAACAATAATAAATCTATTGATAAGTCCTTTATGTTTCCTTACATTGGATTCAATTTCAAACCAACTGATATGTCAGCAGCTTTACTGAATAATCAGATAAGTAAACTGAATAATTTTATTAAAATTAGAACCAAAGCAGCAAAACTATTAATTACAAATCTAATTAAATATAATAATTTTTTAATTTTACCTTCTATTCATAAGAATATAAAAAATAGTTGGTTTACATTTCCTATTGTTGTAAAAAAAAATAGTAAATTTACAAAAAATCAACTGGTTGATTATTTAAATAAAAACAATATTGCTAATAGACCTATAATAGCTGGTAATATTGCTGAACAACCTTTTCTAAAGAAATTTAAATTTAAGAAGACAGACTTATCCAATTCAAAAATTGTTATGAACTCAGGTTTCTTCATTGGCCTACATCATAAACTTAACAAGAATAAAGTAAAAAAAATAATTTTAGTATTCGACAAATTTTTAAAAAGTAAAATTTAAAAATGAACAGATCAATAATTGTTCCAGTTTTTAATGAAGAGGGAAATATTGGTAAACTCATTGATAAAATAAATAATCTAATTGATCAAAATGATGAGCTGATAATTATAGACGATGGAAGTAATGATAATACTTACAATGAAGCTCTAAATAAAAAATGCGATGTCATTAAACTTAAAAAAAATATGGGCAAGGGCTTTGCAATGAGAGAAGGTATTAAAAAATCGAGCGGAGAACTCATAATTTTTTTAGGTGGAGATGGGCAAGATGACCCAAATGAAATACCTCTACTGACTGAAGAAATTAAAAATGGATATGATTATGTAATCGGGTCTAGGTTTTTAGCTCCCAATAAAGATAATGATAGGTATTCTAGCAAAGCAGTTTTGCCAGTAAATGAATTTGGAAACAAATCGATTACATTTATAATAAATATTTTATTTGGTAAAAATATTACAGATAGTCAATCTGAATTTAAATGTTTTGTAGCTAGTAAATTAAAAGAGATTAATTTACAAACTAATAGATTTGAGATCGAGACTGAACTTTTAATTAAATCATTTAGAAAAAATTTTAAAATTAAAGAGGTTGCTGTCCATAGATATGAAAGAAAACATGGAAAATCAAAATTATTTGATGTTCCTTTTGGTAGATTTTTGTTTGGATTAAAAGTATTAAGAACAATAATTATTGGTTACTTTTTATGGAG
>MDTD01153595.1_pt1 | contig 15639 bp, 17 predicted proteins | sample 811221 | NCBI WGS metagenome assembly MDTD01 (sample SAMN05326646, study PRJNA326480) | marine metagenome | isolation source: seawater | place: Pacific Ocean: South West | collected 2011
ATCGCATACTGATTTCTTCCACATTTATACATTCGGCGGCTTGAAGGAAACAAACAAGTGGTTGAAGGAGAATAGTTATGTCTAAAGAATTTGACTATAATAAATTAAAACACGTTACTTCTGTAGATCAGTCAGATCGTGAAGTACCATATAACTTAAGACAAAGTGGACCAACTAAAGTTGAAATGCTTATTTCTACTAGAGTAAGAAAATCACCTTATTGGCATTTGTCAATGCAGGCTGGTTGTTGGAGAGCGACAGTCTACAATCGTATTTATCATCCAAGGGGATATGTAAAACCAGAGGATGGTGGAGCAATGGTTGAGTATGATGCAATTGTAAATCATGTTACAATGTGGAATGTTGCTGTTGAGAGACAAATAAGAGTTAAAGGTCCTGATGCAGAAAAATTTACTGACTATGTAATAACAAGAGATGCAACAAAAATTTCACCAATGAGAGCAAGATACGTAATTTTATGTAATGCTTATGGTGGAGTTTTAAATGATCCAATTCTCCTAAGAATTTCAAAAGATGAATTTTGGTTTTCTTTATCAGATTCTGATATAGGAATGTACCTTCAGGGTGTTAATGCCGATGGTAGATTCAATTGTACTGTAGAAGAAATTGATGCTTGCCCGGTGCAAATACAAGGACCTAAATCAAAAGCTTTAATGAAAGATTTATGTGGAGATCAAGTCGATTTTGACAACATGCCTTTTTATGGTTTAGCTGAAGTAAAAGTTGGTGGAAGAAGTTGTGTTATATCGCAATCTGGTTTTTCTGGTGAAGCGGGTTATGAGATTTATTTAAGAAATGCAACTTTATATGCTGAGGATATGTGGAATGCCGTTCTTGATGCAGGGAAAAAACATAATTTAATGGTAATTGCACCCGCTCACCATAGAAGAATACAAGCAGGAATACTTTCTTGGGGGCAAGATATGGATCAACAACATAATCCTTTTCAGTGTAACTTGGGGTACCAAGTATCACTCTCGGGTAAAGGGGAATGGAATAAAAAAGCCGATTATGTTGGTAAAGCTGCATTGGAAAAAATGGGTAAGGAACTGAAAGATGGTAAAAAACCATATAAACTTCAGTTAGTTGGTCTTGAATTAGGGGGGAAACCAATAGAAGATTATGCGCCAGATTTTTGGTTAATTTCAGGAGCAAATGGTGGGGACCCAATAGGTTTCATTACATCGCCTTGGTACCATCCTGAGAAAAAAACAAATATAGCGATGGGCTATGTGCCATTTGATGGAACATTAAATTCTAATGGCTTTCCAAAAGGTAAGGTCGGAACTAAATATAAAGTTCATTTGCCTGAAAAATACTCAGATGCACCAGGCTCTCCTGTTGATGCGGTGGTCGTTGATATACCTTTTAAAGAGTCTTTCAACGCAAATACTAGAGAAGTAGTAAAGGGCTAGTTTTTTTTAAGGGGGGATTTTTGCTCCCCCTTGAATTTTATAATGACTAGAAGTTTCTTAATTGCAATTTGCATTATAATAGTTATTGCTTTAATACTCTTCCCATTAGTTGTTTCTTATAAAGAACAAAAAAATAAAAAAAAATAAATGTTTGGTGAATTTCTAGGTATAGTTTTTAAATCTATTAAATTAGATAAATCTCTTTATAGCGATAGTAGAAATTTTGGTGAAGCATCAATATATTTTGCTGGTCTTATTATGATTTTAGATGGTATCGCTGGCGCTGTAGCGGCTAATACTGTTATTAAAACTGCTGTTGCGATGTCTGGATTAACTGCAATTCTAACTTGGTTTGTTTGGGCGATATTCATTTATGTAATTGGTGTAAAGCTATTTCCTGATAAACAAACTAAAGTACCTTTTAAAAAGGTTTTAACTGCTGTAGGTTTTGCTCATGCACCTGGTTTATTAAGGTTCTTTGCTATTACCCCTGATTTAATGATACCAATTATTTTTTTAACACAATTTTGGATTTTTGCTGCTTTAATCATTTCCACTAAGCAAATATTAAACCTTAAATCAAATTTTAAATCTTTTGGAATTGTTTTTTTATCTTTTTTGATTATTGCTTTTTTATCTATATCATTTGTTATGAGTAGAATGAATGCGATGCCGATTAATCACATTTAAATTGGGAATATAGTTTTTGATATCCTGCAAGATTTACAAATTTTGAATCCCGTAAGAATTAAGTTTTGAGTAACACTCTCGTCTTTATCTTTACATTCATCACAAATATCATCTAAATCTTTAAAATCTTGCACTTGATCATTTTTTTTATCAATCATTATCTGTTAAACCAGCGCCTGCAGCCCCTTGTTTTAAACTATCTGTTTCTTTAACAAATGTATTTTCAGATAATTTGTATAGATTTTTCCATTCTTTTTCAGAGAAAGAATCTTTATTGTCCAAAAAACTAATTTCAGCTTTTTTTGCAATTAATGGAAATTTTTTTTTTGAAATTTTAGATAGAATATTTAAATTAAAGTTTAATAAAAAAGTATTTTTTTCAAATTTAAATAATATTCTTTTTCCAATTATTTCTGAACTTCTACTTAGAAAAGGTAAAAATAATATTGGATAAGTTATTTTGTAAAAAGTAATCTTTTTTAGATTCTCTATTGATTTAATTTGATCTAAAAAACACACGCCTAAATCAATAGGACAAAGAGATAACTTATTTAATTTATTATTTTTTTTGATAATTATTATTTTTTCATATTTTTTTTTATTAATAAATTTATAATATTGGTTTAAACTTTTTATTCCTGGAAAACCAAATAATTCAAGTAATCTAATACCTTTTGCTATTTCTTCAGCTACACCCCAAGAAAATCCAACTGCACGACTAGCTCTTTTTGATGTTGTTTCGATTTCACTTAAAGATTTCATAAATTAATTATGAGATTTATAAACCCATTGCTCATCATAATTTTTTAATTCATTTGGAAGGGGGGCACCTTGGAACATACATATTCTCAGCCACTTATCAGATCTAGGGTCAAACTTTAATGCACCAAAAAATGACAACTTTAATCTTAACATGTCTATGGGAATAATATTTCCACTAATTGTATTATCCTGAATTTCTGAATAAGGGAATTTTTCAATAATAAAAGCTCTTCTAATTACATGTCTTAAATCATCATGGTCAATTAAAAACTGACTTAACTTAAGATTTTTTTTAAAATTTATTAATCTTTCATATAATTTTTTTATATCTCTTGCGATAGCTAGTGGTTGTTCTAAATCTGAACCTTGTTCTTCAAAACGATTGGCTATTCTAGGTTCTTCCTTATTTTTTGAGATGAACCAAAATTTTTTACGATTTTCTTTTTTTTCAAAATCAATAGTCAGAATATTTGGATATTTTTTTTCTAAAATAGCTTTTAAATCCCCTAATGTTCTTTCAGTTGGAATATTGAAATATTTATCTTCATCAGAGCTCATTTTCTTGATTAGAGGTTCAATAATTTCGCTAAATGGTTCCAACATAATTGACACAATATATTCAATGCATTCTTCACACGTTTCTTTTTCTAACCACAAATAAAGTTCATTAAATGGAAAATCTTTTTGAAAATTAAATTCATTCTCTAAAAAATAAATAAATTTTTGCACATCTTTAAGTAAACGCTTAATTTTTTTTAGTTGATACTCACTCTCAGTATTCCAACTAGTAATATTTCTAATGGAATTTCTTACACATTCAGTAAATAAATTAGAGTCTTTAGTTTTAACATTTTTTAACTCTCTGACACTTTTCAAAGCTGTTTCTCTACAAAGAATCCAGTTATTTAATAATGTTGGATGATTAACAATAAATGGTGCCATTCCTAAGCCAGTTGAGTTACCTATGCCAAGACTCTTGCAAATTTTTGGATCTAGTTTGACAGCTAATTTTGGATTTCTATTTTTTGCTACATGATTTACTTGATCGAAAGTAAACTGTCTCACCAAGTAAACTAGCATCATTTCTAATCTAAAAGGACCATTTATTTCCTCTCTATTTTTAATTCTAAAACGGTCCGCTAATCCAAATTTACCTGATCCATAAACTGCCGTTGTTCTGTAAAGATACCCCACTTTATCTAATAAATCTAAATCTGGCTGAACTCCTTTGCTTAAATTTTCAACAACATGTTCAAAAACTCTTACCGACTTATTAGCTCTAGATAAAGTTAATTCTTTATAAGACAATCTTCCAACTTCTTGTTTTGGAACTTCATTTTTTAATCTCTCAATATCTTTTTTTGAAGGCACTCCATCATGAAGTGTGAACGCGGCATCCCACTTTGTAGCAATTACTCTATCTGACCTCTCATTGTCATTTATTTCATTTGCAAAACAAACTAGTGAGTAAACTCGTTCATTTTTTTTTAAAGAATAAACTGCTGTACCATATCCTTTCTCATTTAAATCAAATAAGTCTCTTTTATAATCCCAGTCTTTAAACTCACTTAAAAAACTTCGTAAAAAAGATAATCTCGATTGATGGAAAGAACCAAGCCTTGAAAGCTTCATTATTACATTTGGATCTCTTAATTTAATATTCATATCTAAATATTTTTATAAAAATTATACCAATTGTTTCCAAGTATTCCATCTGTCTCAGTATCTGAAAAACCAACTTTTTTTAATCCTTTTTCCAAATTTTTAAAACCTCTAGCATCTTCAAACCACTCTGGTTGTTTTGGAAAACCTGGTTTATTTTTTGAGCCCTCACCATAGTTTTTACTTTTTGCCCATGTGCCATTTCTCATCCATTCAACAACTTCATCCGGTTGATTTAAACAAAGATCGGAACCAATACCAATTTTATTTATATTCATTATCTCTGTAGTTTTTGCAACCATTTCACAAAAACTATCAATAGAACAATTTGTATTATCTTTTAAATGATGTGGATAAAGTGATAATCCTAAAATACCACCACTATCACTTAATACTTTTAGCAGTTCTGAGGATTTATTTCTTTTAGCAGCATGCCAAAATGATGGATTAGCATGAGTAATTGCTATCGGTTTTTGACTAATCTCTATTGCATCGAATGTACTTTTTTCTGCAGAGTGAGACATGTCGACAACAACGCCTACTCTGTTCATTTCTTTAATAACTTCACGACCAAAATTTGTTACACCACCATCTATTTTTTCATAACAGCCAGTGGCCAATAAGGACTGGTTGTTATATGTAAGCTGCATAAATTTGCACCCAAGTTGATGTACTTTTTCAACTAGATTAATATCATCCTCTATTGGAGAGCAATTTTGAAAACCAAAAAAAATAGCTGTTTTATTTTCTTTGTTAGCTTTCTCAATATCCTTATAATTTCTACCCAAAAAAATTAAGTCTGAGTTATCTTTAAATAATTTTTCCCACTTTTGAATTTCAATTAAAAGTTCATCAAAATCTTCATGATATACTATTGTCACATGAACTGCATCTAAGCCAGCTTCTCGATTAATTTCAAAAACTTTTCTTGACCAATTACAGTACTGAAGATTGTCTATTTTAAATTTCATTTTGATTAATATTGGTTAACCATACCAATAAGTTTTTATAATTCTATTTATTTTATTGAAATTTTTATTTAATTTTGAAATAAAGTTTGTGCTTAAAAGTCATGAAAAATAATAAAAACATAAAAGTTTCAATAATCATGGGCAGTCAATCTGACTATAAAACTATGAAATTAGCGGCAAATACTCTTAAAAAAGTGGGTATAAAATATGAAACAAAGATTATTTCCGCACATCGCACTCCTCATAGAATGTACAAATTTGCTAAATCGGTAAAGAAGAATAACATCAAAGTTATAATTGCTGGTGCTGGTGGTTCTGCGCATCTACCAGGTATGATTTCTGCATTAACATCAGTACCTGTATTAGGAGTTCCAATTGAAAGTAAAAAACTAAAAGGTTTAGATAGCTTGTTATCTATTGTCCAAATGCCAAAAGGAATACCGGTAGGAACTTTAGCTATTGGTGAGGATGGAGCAATAAATGCTGCTTTGTTGGCAGCCGCTATAATATCAAACAATGATCTTAGGATAAAAAAAAAATTAGATAGTTGGAGATTGATGCAATCAAAATCAATTAAAAGAAATCCTAATTGAAATGTCAATTAAAAGTTTAGGAATAATTGGCGGTGGTCAGTTAGGTAGCATGCTTTCGTCTGCTGCAAAAAAACTTAATATCAAAACAGTCATATATAGTGATGATAAAGATGCACCGGCACAAAATTTTTGTGATGAATTCATGTTTGGAAAATATAACGATCAATATAAAATTTTTGAATTCGTAAAAAAAGTTGACGTAGTTACCTACGAATTTGAAAATATTCCTTATGAAACTTTAGATACATTGAATAAAATTAAACCCGTTTTGCCAAGGCCTTCAGTTAATAGACTTATACAGCACAGAATAGCAGAAAAGGATTTTGTAAATAAGCTTAATATAAGAACAACGCGTTACGTAGAAATAAAAAAAAAATCTGATTTAGACACACTACAAGATTTTTTACCCGGAATTTTAAAAACTACTACAATGGGTTATGATGGTAAAGGACAATTTATAATTAATAATTTGGAAGATTTAAAGTCCCTTGACATTAATTTTTCTAAAAGTTTTATTCTTGAAAAGCTTGTAAAACTTAAAAAAGAAATATCGGTTATAATAACAAGATTCAGTAATCACAAATTTGAAATATATGACCCAATAGAAAATGTTCACAAAGATCAAATTTTAGAAAGTTCAAAAATACCAGCTGAAATAAATGAAAAATTAATCAACGTATCAAAAGAATGGGCTATAAAAATTGCTGAAGAGTTAAAGTATATAGGAACTTTATGTGTCGAATTTTTTATTGATAGTAATGAAAATTTATATGTAAATGAAATAGCCCCAAGAGTTCATAATTCTGGCCATTTAACAATTAATGCTTACAACATAAGTCAGTTTGAAAATCACATTAGAGCAGTTTGTTCTTTAGAAAAAATATCTTTAAAAAAAATTTGTAATGCTAAGATGATAAATTTAATTGGAAACCAGATATTACCTTATAGACAAAATATTAAATTTGATAAAAATCAATTTTTTTTTGATTATTTAAAAAAAGAAATAAAAGAAAAAAGGAAAATGGGTCATTTAACAACTTTATTATAATGCTTAAATCTATTGAAGGAAATTTTGATCAACCAGAAGTAAATGAGCTTCTTACAAAACATTTTGTAGAATTAAGAGCTGCTTCACCCAAGGGAAGTGCTCACGTGCTAGATATCGAGGGTTTGAGAGAGAATTCAATTAAATTTTGGAGTTTATGGGACGATGAAAAATTATTTGGTTGCGGTGCTTTAAAATTCTTAGATCCACAACATGGTGAATTTAAATCTATTAGGCTCCATGATAAATTTAGAAAAAAAGGCAATGGAATTAAAGTTATAGAACACTTGATTTATGAAGCTAAAAAATTAGATATTAAAAGAATAAGTATAGAGACTGGTGCTGGAAAATTTTTTGAACCAGCGAGAAATTTATTCAAAAGATGCAATTTTGAAGCATGCAAACCTTTCGCACATTATAAAGAGGACGTTAATTCAATTTATTTAACAAAACTAATTGACAACAATTAAGATAAAAATATCTTAAAGTTATCAATTTTGTTGACAAAACCCTTTAAATTATAAAGAACACTGAAATTACTTAATTTTAAGTAATAATTAATAAACAATAAAAAGTAAGAAGAAAAATATGAGTCTACAAGGAAAAGTAAAATGGTTCAATCCAACCAAGGGATTTGGTTTTATTGAGAGAGAAGATAAAGAAAAAGATGTGTTTGTGCACGTATCAGCAGTTAGAGATGCGGGTATGAATGGTTTAGATGAGGGTCAAGCTTTGACTTTCGATGTTGAAGATGGTCCTAAAGGTCCTTCAGCAGTTAACTTGAAAACTGCGTAATTTTCACAATATCATTTATTGGCTATAAATTTTTAAAGTATTATTTTAATTTAAATAATTTTGTAGCCAATAAAATATTCTTTAATATATTCAAAATTAATATGATTGGTATTCTTGGAGGAATGGGCACACAAGCAGGTTTAGATTTTTGTAACAAGCTTGCAATTTTAAATAGAGGTAAAATTGATCAGGAATATCCACTTTTTCTACTTTACAATAAGTCAAACATACCTGGAAGACCTGAGTCTATTGGTGTTCAAACTGGAAATATATCAAATAGATCTAAAAATAAAAAAAGTGAAAAAAAATATTTATCTGTTTTGAAAAGTTTATTAAAAGGATGTCAATTACTAAAGAAAAGTAAGTGTAAATTTATTGTTATCCCATGTAATACAGCTCATTACTGGTTTAAAGATCTGCAAAAAAAAATTAATTTGCCTATAATCAATATGCCTGGAGAAGTTTTTAAATTTACAAAAAAAAAATGTAAAAAAAAATCATCAATTGGTTTATTATGTACAGAAGGAACACTTAAAACAGATGTCTACGGTAAGTTTTTTAATAAAGACTATCAACTTATTTACCCAAGTAAAAACTATCAAAAACATAATGTAAACAAAGCAATAAAATTTGTAAAAATGGGTAAAGTAAAATCAGCAAATAAAATAATTAAGCCAGCTGTTGATTACTTAATTAAAAAGAAATGTGAAAAAATTATCTTAGGCTGTACAGAACTTCCAATAGCAATATTTGCATTTAAATCTTTTAAAAAGATAAAATCGTCAAAAATATTTTTGGATCCAAACCTCATATTAGCTAATGCTGCAATGAGTAGATACAAAAAATAAAATGAGATCCAAGGAAAAGCCGTACGTACTTTTTGTAGCTGAATTAATTTATCAAAAAATTTGTGAAATTAAAAAAAATAATCCAAATTACACAAATGTTGATGCTGTTGAGGCCTTTATTGGCTCTGAGACTTATACTCAAGTAAGTTCAGGAAAATTTCATGATGAATGGTTTAAAGATTTAAAAAAAAATAATTTTTTTGATACAAAAAGCAAAAAAAAAATTCCTGAGGAAACTATTAGATTATTACAAATGCAAAAAGAAATGATGGTAAAACAATTAATTCAATTTCCTGATCTATATTTTGCAAAAAGCCATTATCCATTAGAATTGTCACAACGTGCATTTGATCATCTTTGGAGGATGTGTGAAAGTTATGAATTGTGGTGTAAAGAAACTAATCAAATCAAATTATTAGTATTAAAAATTATTGATTAGAAATTTTAATTAAACCTTTTGTTTTTTCAATTCTTGCTTTTACTAGTTGATAAAAATCATTACTTTCTAAAGTCTTTTTTTGAATATTTTCATTATTAGATGAATTCTTTTTTGTAATTTCTTGTAAATTTTCTATAGGAGTTTTTCCTGTGTAACTTGTTATCAAATGATTTGATCCATAAGTTAGTCCTGCTTGTGCAACATTACCTGTTGTTGTTAGAGTATATGCTGGCCCTAACATTGCAGTTGGAGCACTACAACCTGCTATTAAACAGAAAATTAATAAGCCAAATATTATTTTTTTATTAATCATAGTTGAAACGAATCTTATACATTTAATAATACAACTCAAGGTAGAATTAATATAGCTTATTTTCATTCTTAAATTTAACTAAATTAACTAATCTAATGTAAGCATAAATGCCTTATAAGACCTGAAATGGTCAGAATATTTCCTATAATATTTATTTTACTTTGGTCGTCCGCATTTATAACAACCAAACCAATAATAGATAATGGTGATCCGTTTGCTGCTCTAGCGTTCAGATTTTTTTTTGTCGCCATTGGTTTTTATGCATTCTCAGTATACTCAAAAAATTCAATATTTATAAAACATAGATATTTACTTGAATCTACTTTAAGCGGGGTTCTTTTTCATGGATTTTATCTTGGAGGAGTTTTTTTTTCTATCTCAATAGGTATGCCAACAGGAATTGCTGCGCTGATAGTAACCCTTCAACCTATCTTAACTAATGCATTAAGTGGACCTATATTGGGGGAAAAAGTAACTTACAAACAATGGGTTGGTGTTTTACTTGGTTTTACGGGAGCTGTACTAGTGATAGGTTTTGATATTGGTAAAAATATTCCCGCCTTAGGATTGTTGGCAACTATCATTGCTTTAATAGCCATTACATCATCGACTATTTGGCAAAAAAAATTAAGTAATAATTTACCACTTCCTGTAAGTAATTTTTATCAAGCCGTGGGTGGTTGTTTATTTCATTCTTTAATTATGATTTTCTTTACTGATATCTATATAAATTTTTCAAAGACTTTTTTGATTGCAATGAGTCATCAAATTTTTCTAGTATCATTTGGTGCATTTACAATTTTAATGTTTCTAATCAGAAATAATTCTGCCAGCAAAACTGTTTCAGTATTTTTTTTAATTCCACCCACTTCAGCATTAATGGCTTGGCTCTTCTTGAATGAACAATTAACAAATTTAGATTTAGTTGGTTTTCTAATTGCTACTATAGGTGTTTACATAGCAACGAGAAATTGAGATCTTTATATTGTTTTATATCCAAATTCTAGTGAGGCATCCGTAATCGAATGGTATAAAGATTCACCAAAACTTCTTAGAGCAAACAATCTAATTCTTTTGGGATTGTCTTCTAAAATATCTACAGTAAATGCAATATTGTTGTATGAAGAGTTAATAGAATTATTTTTCATTAAAATATTAAAGTCAAATGGACACCCCTTTTTTAATACTTCAATTGATTCTTTTCCCTCTATTTCAATTATTGCTCTTGAATGTGATAAATCAGTAACAGCAAAATCTATTTCTCCAAATGTTGTATAAATATCTTTTAGTAAATCTTTTTTTGATGAAATTAAAAGCCAGTTTTTTGGTCCATTCCACAAAATTCTAGTATTATCATTACAAGTTACTTTTAGAGGTTCATTTTTTAAATTCAATTTATCAATATTTATATTCTCAAAAGAAATTTTAGAATTTTTATATTGAACTATTTGCACAATCAATAAATTTTTAATCTCTGAAATCTTGATAAGATTATTTTCGTTTTTACCTTCATGATCGCCAAATTTTCCTAATAAATGAACAGTTGCTAAAGCAGATATTGAGCTCATGATCTTACCCTTTCGCCTTTTGGATCAACGTAATGTGAAGACACTATTTCAACTGGTATTATTTTATTTTTAAGTGGTGACATTACAAATAATTTTTTTCCAATCATGTTTTTTCCATCCTTAAGAATAGCTAAAGAAAAAGGATTGTCGTGCTCAACGCTCCAACAAGAAGCTGAGATATAACCTAATTTTGGATTTGGAAGTGGTGCCTTAGAATCTTTTACTAAGTGAGACCCTTCTGGTATACTTGTTTTTTTGTCTAAAGGAACTACGCCAACAACTTTTTGTCTGTTATCTGCTATAAAAGCTTTTCTTGATAAAGATCTTTTTCCAATAAAATCTTTCTTTTTACTTAATAATCCTTCTAGTGAGTTATCGTAAGGAATAGTTCTTCCATCTAGTTCTGAACCAGCCACATGTCCCATTTCAATTCTAAGAGTTGATAATGCTTCTGTTCCATATGGTTGAATTTCAAATTCTTGACCAGATTCAATAATTTTTTCCCACATAAAATTTCCATTGTCTGACTCAACATTTAACTCATACGCAAGCTCGCCAGAAAATGAAATTCTAAAAATCCTTGCTTTAACACCAAATAAATCACTTTCCATATAACCCATAAAAGGAAGTCCTTCATTCGTCACATCAGATTTTGGAAATAATTTCTGTAATAAGTCTCTTGATTTTGGTCCTGCTATTGCAGCACCAGCCCACTGTTCAGTTGCAGAAACTACATTCACATTTAGTTCAGGCCAAACTAATTGTAGATAATATTCTAAATGGGACAGGACATTAGCGGCTTGAGCAGTTGTTGTAGTCATATGATAGTGGTTTTCAGATATCCTTGTTGTAGTACCGTCGTCCATCACGATACCATCTTCTCTCAACATCACACCGTATCTAGCTTTACCTATTGGTAACTTTAACCAAGCATTAGTATAAACTCTGTTTAAAAGTTCGGCAGCATCTGGACCTTTTATATCTATTTTACCTAATGTAGTCACATCACAAACTCCAACATTTGTTCTTACATTTTTGGCCTCTCTTTTTGCCGCTTCGAATAAATTTTCATTTCCTTGCTTATAATATCTTGGTCTTAACCAAACACCTGCATCAACAAAAATTGCATTATTTTTCTCATGCCATGCGTGCATTGGGGATTTCCTTGTTGGCTTAGAGTGTTTGCCAACTTCTCTACCAACAATTGCACCTATAGAAACCGGCGTGTAGGGTGGTCTAAAGGTAGTGTGTCCAATAGCAGGCACAACTTTATTTTCTATTTTTGAAACTAATTGCAATCCATTTAGATTACTTGTCTTACCCTGATCAGTCGCCATTCCAAGAGTAGTATATCTTTTTACATGCTCAATTGAACGATAGCCTTCCTTAAGGGCAATTTCTATATCTGAAACCGCAACATCGTTTTGAAAATCTAAAAACCGTTTAAAATTTTTACCCTTGGGAAGTGGAACACACCAGAATTTATCATGAACTGTTGATTTTTTTTCAACTACATTTGGGAAAGAAATTTGATTATCGTTATTTGTTATTTTTTTTGAGATATCCTGTGCTGCTACAAATGAACTCTTTAAAGTTTCTTCTAAAGTAAAAACTCCATTTGCTGCGCCTAATGTTTTTTCATTTTGCTTTGATGCTCCTGGAACAAAAGCATCAATATCCTCATTAAATTTAGTTTTATTTCCTGATTGTGATGCTAAATGAATTGTAGGAGTCCAAAATCCAGAAACACAAATACAGTCACACTTAATACTCTCTATTGCGCCTAGTTGTTCTTTATTATCTGAAATTTTAGCAATATCAGCTGATTTTACTTTCTTATATCCTTGAGCAGCAACAACTACATATGAATTTTTAATGTGTATACCTAAATTCATAGCTTCATCGATAATTTCAGAGTTAGGATTCTTTCTTGTGTCTAAAATTGTTGGATCAATACCATTTTTCTTAAATTCAATAGCTGTTTCATAGCCACTATCATTATTTGTAAATATAAGTGGATTTTTTCCAACTAGAACACCATAAACTTTAATATATTCTTTGGCTGCTGAAGAGAGCATCACCCCTGGAGTATCATTGTTGCCAAATACAATTGGTCTTTCAATTGATCCAGATGAAATTAAAACTTCTTTCGCCCTTATGTACCAAAGTCTTTGTTTGGGATGAAATTTCTTTGTTTTCGGTAAATGATCACTAATTCTTTCTGACATTACTAACATATTATGATCGTAATAACCAAAAACTTGAGATCTTTTTTTAACAGTTACATTTGGCATCTCTTTCAGCTCTGAAATAATACTATCAGCCCATTCTTTACCTGATTGGTTTCCTATATTTACATCACTAGTTAATAAAGTTCCCCCAAATCTAGATTTATCCTCCGCCAAGATTACTCTTGCTCCATTTTTTGCAGCTGCGTAGGCACTTGCTAAACCAGATGGACCTGAACCAGTAATTAGCAAATCACAATATTCATACTTATGTTCATATCTCTCTTTATCGTGTTTTATTGAGGCAGTTCCTAATCCAGCGGCTTTTCTAATAAATGGTTCATAAATCTTATACCAAAAACTTTTTGGCCACATAAATGTTTTGTAATAAAAACCAGCTGGAAGGAATATTTTTAAAAAATTGTTTATTGCACCTATATCAAAATTTACACTTGGCCAACAATTTACACTTTTTGCCTCCAAACCTTCAAAAAGCTCTTGTTCTGTGGCTTTTATATTTGGTTCAGTTTCACCATTTCTGTACAATTGAACTATTGCGTATGGCTCATCGACACCTGCTCCAAAAAAACCTCTTGGCCTGTGATACTTAAAACTTCTTCCAACTAAATGAACTCCGTTAGCTATAAGAGCAGATGCTAAAGTATCTCCTTCATAACCAAAATATTTTTTTCCATTAAATTTAAATGAGATTTTTTTATCTCTATTTATAAGTCCACCATCTTTTAATCTAAAGTCTTGGGACATTATGAAATTTCCTCGTTAGCTTTTAATGTTTTGAAAATTTCATGAGTAGCTGTATCTCTTTCAACTTTAATCCATTGTCGGCACCCAGATAAATGCTGCCACAACTCCCAATGCTTTCCTCTTAAACTTTTTCTATTATAAACAAAATTATCCCACTCTTGGTCTGATACCTCTTTACCTAGCTCTGGCCTTTTTGTGCTCGCATCTCCACCATAAGAAAATTCATTTTGTGATCTCATTCCACAATGTGGACATTTTATATAAAGCATTTATGAAATCCAAGTTTTGGTACCAAGTCCTTTTTCATCAAGTAAGTAACCAGTACTAAATCTATTTAAACTATATCCAGCATTTAGATCATGAACTCTATTTTGAGCGATTGTATGAGCAAAAGTCCAACCGGAGGCAGGTGTTGCTTTAAATCCACCATAACACCAACCACAATTTAAGTATAAACCCTCAATATGGGTTTTGTCTATTATAGGTGAACCATCCATTGACATATCCATTATCCCACCCCATGTCCTTAACATCTTTAACTTGCTCAAAAATGGCATCATTGCAATTCCTTCTGTAAGTACATGTTGAAGTGTTGGTAAATTTCCCCTTTGTGCATAACTATTATAACCATCTAAATCACCACCCATAACCATTTCACCTTTATCAGACTGACTTATATAAAAATGACCAGCACCAAAAGTAACTACTTTATCTAAAACTGGTTTGACTGGCTCAGATACACATGCTTGTAGAAGATGAGTTTCAATTGGCAATGTCATATTTAATTTTTCAGCTAAAATATTAGTGCTACCTGCTACACATAATCCAATTTTTTTCGCTTTAATATCTCCTCGAGAAGTCCTTACTCCATTTATTTTTCCTGCGGATACGTCGAACCCAATTACTTCACAATTTTGAATTATATCTACACCCATTGAATCTGCTTGACGTGCATAACCCCAAGCAACAGCATCATGTCTGGCTGTTCCAGCACTTGGCTGCATGAGTCCACCAAAAATTGGAAATCTAACATTCTCAGAAAAATCAGCCATAGGAATAATTTCTCTTACTTGTTCTCTGTCTAAAAGTACTGCATCAATTCCATTCAATCTCATCGAATTACCTCTTCGAGCATAAGTGTTCATTTGCGCATCTGAGTGAGCAAGATTTATTATTCCTCTTGGAGAGAACATTACATTGTAGTTTAAATCTTGGCTCATTCTTCTCCAAAGATCCATTCCAAACTCGCTGAACAATGCATTGTCATCATACATATAATTTGATCTAATAATTGTTGTGTTTCGACCAACATTTCCTCCACCAATCCACCCTTTCTCGATTATGGCAACATTAGTTATATTGTGTTCTTTTGCTAAATAGTATGCTGTTGCAAGGCCGTGTCCGCCGCCACCTATAATAACAACATCATACTCTTTCTTTGGGGTTGGGTCTTTCCAAGCCAAGTCCCAATTTTCGTGATTTGAAAGGGCATTTTTAACTAAACTAAAAACTGAATATTTTTGC
>MDTD01091559.1_pt1 | contig 15638 bp, 20 predicted proteins | sample 811221 | NCBI WGS metagenome assembly MDTD01 (sample SAMN05326646, study PRJNA326480) | marine metagenome | isolation source: seawater | place: Pacific Ocean: South West | collected 2011
AGGATGACTATAAACCTTCGGAAAAGATTGAAGAGATTCCACCTGACGAAGGGAGGGCGGTTGATCTTCGAGGTGTATGCCCTGGATTCAAGTATATTGAATCTATTGATTCTCCATCTATTAGGATGGAAATCGCCATTGCAGATACTATTGACTTGATCAAAGATTTGACTGGTAATGAATTTATCCAGATTGAGTTGGAGAGTGATTCTGCTCCCGACCAACCTTTGTTTATTAGGCAACGTATCTTCAAAATAGGTGCGGTTACCAAGTCAGAAAGGATACAGGCATATGTGTTATATACTGTATCCCCTGAGGCATATAATAATGAGACCAACAGGGTCTTTAGGTCATTCAAGTACAAAACTGGAACTGACCACGTTAAAGAAGTAATGACTAAATTTTTGAAGTCTGCAGGCAGACAATACTCATATGAGGCATCTGCAGGTAACTTCAATTTTCTCGCTCCCTCTTGGAGACCTTTTGATGTTATTGCATATATCACTGACAAGATTGTTTCAACAGAAACAAACAAAGCAGGATATTTGTTCTTTGAAAACAAGAATGGGTTCTATTTTAATACTATAGATACCCTTACCAAGGGAGAACTGATGAATGAAGGGAATATCCCGACATTCACATATGAGCAGGCAAACGTTGGAGACAACGATATAAATGCTTATGTGATAGAATCTCTAAACTTTCCAGATCAGGGAAACCATCTGGAGAAAATGAGAACTGGTGCATATGTTAATACTGTTATTGGTATTAAAGCACCTGCGCTCACCTCAGGTAATTTACCTAAATCTGGTGCAGGAAAAGAGGGACCTTCTGGTTCTATCAAATCACCTGTAACAGAGACTTTAGTACAAGTGTTTGGACAAGCAAACACCTTAAATGAAAACTTCCCATACCCTAAGGTAAAGGAAGAATACTTTGATGAGGTAAAACCCACTCGTATGAAAATACGAGCACTACCTGCGATGAAAAACGCAAAATCCGCCCTAGACGGAACCGATACAGCAGGAAATATGGATACAGATACAGTCGCTGCTGCGTCTTATTCGTATTCTAGATGGCAATTATTAAATGCCATCACTCTTGACATAACAGTCCCTGGCAATGTATCATTGACTGTTGGTATGGTAGTCGAATGCAAAATACCGCAATCGATCAACGAGGAATCACGAACTGTATTGGATCCAATATATTCAGGACGTTATCTTGTCACGGGACTTACTCACGAGTATAATCCCAATGGACTAACCACTCGTTTACACCTATCTAAAGATAGTGTAACCTCTTAAGGAGACACCAAATGAAAACTCTAGAACAACACATTCAACAAGACAAGCAAATTCTCGACAATCCAGAGACAAATCCACAGATGCGTCGTCACATCGAGAGTGAACTTCACGAGTTGGAAACTTACGCTCACAATCACAGAGAAGAGATCGCTGCAGGAGATCATCACGACCCTACTGCACTTGAACTATTCTGTGAAGTAGAACCATCAGAACCAGAGTGTCTAGTTTACGACGACTAATTTAACATCAATTTATCATCTATCATTATGGCAGCAGTACAATCGTTTATTGCAGGTGGCAAAATAAAAGAAGAAATTATTGACGGTGTAGTAGATTTCTACAATACCTGTGATTATCTTGCCAAAGTCCCTGGCGAATATAGTGGTGGAGTAGATCCAGTCATTAAAAATTCCACTGATATGTCTGTGCCATCTTGGATCAAGGATCCGAGAATTACAAAATACTTAGATGAGGTACAAGCGTGTATTCAACTTTATGTTGATCAATATCCTTGGGCAAAAATGGCGGATCTGGAGGTTATCGAACCTTTCAACATCCAAGAATATGAACCAGGGCAAGCATTTTCCCAACCACATTGTGAGAGAGTAGGATCAAATAAGACAACATCGTTCAGACATCTGGTATGGATGACATACCTAAATACAGTCGAGGAAGGCGGTTCGACACAATGGGTTCATCAGGACCTAGAGATTCAACCCGAAAAGGGTTTAACCTTGTTATGGCCTGTAGATTGGACACATATACATCACGGCAATCCTGCTCCAAATGAATCAAAATTAATTGTAACTGGATGGATTTCTTATGCGTAGCGTCATTTTGGCGACACTTTTGAGTTTTAGTTTACCTGTAGCAGCAGCACCCGATACTGGAAAAATTGTAAAAGGATGGCATACATACGACGCTATGGGTTGTATGTTGCTAAAAGAATGTACAGAAGGCATCACACGTGTTAAAAACACTAGAGATGTAGAAAGAATTTTTAAGAGAGATTTTAGTGCTGTAAGAAAAGAATTTGACAGCATCAGTAAGTCATTTGACAAAATCGGAATAAACGTTTATATTGCAGATGCAAAGTATTTTCCACACGGTCATCGCGGTGTTTATCACACTGTGAGTAATCACTTCTATCTTAATGAAGCGTACGTGTATCGTCCTAATGTGTTTATGGCAGTAGTCAGACACGAAGGATGGCACGCTGCCCAAGATTGTATGGCAGGTACTATTGACAATACTTTGATCGCTATCATCAAACCAGAGGAAGTTGTTCCTCAACTATGGCAAGATATGGCGACCAGAACGTATTCACTAATGCCTAAAGCAATCCCTTGGGAAAAAGAAGCATTTTGGGCAGGTCACACAGAAGGTATGACTGCAGAAGCACTCAAAGTTTGTGCATCAGATACACCTATGTGGAAACATTACACACCTACACCACTAACACGAAAGTGGTTACAAGAAAACAAGTACATTGAATGAATTGTTGGCATTGTGGGACTGAACTGATCTGGGGAGGAGATCACAGTCTAGACGGGGATGATTTCCCGTTAACCTCCCAAGAATACTCTATGGTCACTAATTTAAGTTGTCCAAAGTGTAATTCTTTTGTTGAAGTTTATTATCCTAAAGAATGAAAAAGAAACACTGGCATCAAGTGAAATCATTACCATATTACCTATTCTGGGGAATCTGTGCTGTTGCTGTTGTGGCAGGACAGATTTATGTTGGTTCTGGATACCACAGGATGTCTGAGAGTTTTGACAACTATGTTGAAAGTCTTGCTAAATAATAAAAAACCTATATCGTTGTGAGTTTAACTGCTGCTGTCGGAAAATCTGATGTAATAGGACGCGACGGATTCACTTGGTGGGTCGGAGAGGTCGAGTCTATTAAAGATCCTCAGATGATCGGTAGGGTCAAGGTAAGAGTCATTGGTTGGTACACTGGTGCAGGCAATGAATCATATCTTGATAAAATCCCTACCGAGGATTTGCCGTGGGCAACTGTTATGCTGCCTACAGATCAGGCAGGTATCAAGAATAGTGGTACTAAGACTGAACTGCAGGTTGGTGCACAAGTTATAGGATTTTTTCTTGACGGGGAGGAAGCACAACTTCCCGTTGTTATGGGATCTATACGTGGATTCCGTACTGCATCTGATTCTAAATCAGGTGATGATACTCCTACTACAAAAGAGGAGATCAGTGCTACAACCGTTGCAGATACCACAGAGGCACTCACAGATGAGGAGATGCCTCCTGCTGCCAAGGATGTCAAAGGTAAGACAATCCATAGCGGTACTTCCTTCAATGTTGATCCAAGTCAACAGGTCGGTGACGAAGGGGGTGGAGAGAATAAAGATCGTGGTATTATCTCTATTCTAGAACAAGAAGCAGCAGGTAATGTTTATACAAACCCAACTAGTATTCCTGCTGAGGCACAAGGTATCGCAGATGGTGCGATTGGTCCTAGTGGCGATGGTTTCGAGAAAGACCTTGAGAGGATGTTGAATGAGTTGGCAAATCTTAGCGGTACGATAGCAAAAGATCCACTCGGTAATATTACATCACTGGTCACAGGTAAGAAACTTCCAAATACAGTCATTTCAGATTCATTGTCAGGAATAAACAATTATGTTTCTGCAGCGATGACTGGTATTATGAGTTCTCTGAAACAGATGCTCGCCAAAGCGATAGAAGGACTGATGAATCAGTTGATGTCTGCTATTAGTAATGTCGTTCCTACAGGCATTATCTCTACACTAACTAAACTTGCAGATTTTATTACTGACTTGTTCTGTAGTTTCGAAGGTAAATATATTCTTAATTTTGTAAAATCAGCACTGGGTGACGTCAGTGGTTTTGCTGAAGATATTGCAAACAAGGTTGTCACAAAGGTTGTTGGTGGTATTGCTGATAAAGTTACTGATACAGTAAACAATGTCCTTGGTAAAATTCAAGGTGCTATCGGTAAAGTTTCACAAGTCGCTAATCAAATTATGGGTGCACTTGCTACTGCAAAGAAAATAGCAGGTGTTGCACGTAAGATTCAAGGTTCAATGTCATCTCTATTTGAGTTTGACTTCTCAAAATTAAATTTCCAATCATTAGTTTCCATCATCTTAGGCATCCTCAAGATGCTCTTCGGTAATAGAGATTGTGGAAGGTCGATTAAACGACCGAAATTGAAATTCTGGTTGCCCTTGTTGGGTACATCAACGTGTACAACGGTACCAGAGTATCTAAATCAAGAGATTGAGGCATATGGTGGTGGTTCTATAGGTAAACCCAGAAAGACAAGAACGAAGGGTAATTATCTTAAGAGTCTGATGCAAGATCTCGATGTTTATGCTCTACAGGCAGAAACATTCTTGAATGGTGCTAAGACTATCCAAGATAACACCAAAGGAAAAGAAAAGACAATCGTACAACACGCAGGTGGTCAAACTGTCATTGCTACTGCAATGGGTGACCAACATACAAACATTCCTTCAAATGATACTAAGATCATTGGTGGTGATGATTGTTGTACTATCAAGAAAAATAAAACACTGACTGTTGAAGGTGATTTCACTCTCAAGGTTATGGGTGATTTCAACATTGAGGTTGGTGGTGCATTGAACAGTCACCTCTCACAGAATGTTGAGACGGGTGATGACGGTGCTCCCGTGAGCGGTGCAAAACAGTCTAAAGCAGCACAAACATATTCATCTGATTACAACGTTGCTTATGAAGGTGACTATCAGATTCAAGCAGCAAACATCAAGTTGAATGCTCATAATGAAATGAGTTTCAATGCTTCTGCTATCAATAATAAGGCAACCACATTGATGAATACAATCTCTGGTGAGATTATCAATGAGGCAGCGTGGAAATCAGAGTTTATTAATAATGTGATCTTCCAGAACGTCGGTATGCTCAATCCTATGCCAGGGTTGACAGGTAGATGCACACTGATCAAAGGTATGGATCTTACTATTACTAGCAGTGGAGCAGGAACGTCTGCTCTACCATCATCACACATTCGTATTGCTGAGTGTACTACCCCAGGTGGTATGGTTGATGTGGTCACAGGTTCAACAGGTGGACACTTAACTGTTGTTAAGACTCCTGCAGGAGGTATCGGTGAGTTTGTCCAAGGAGCAGGTGGTGCGATTGTAAACGCAGTCAAGACTGGTTCAGCAGCATACATCGTGGGAACTGGTCAGTTCGTAGCAGGTAATACAGGTGGTCTCGCACAATTCGTAGGATTGCCAATTATGCTCAACTGATGCTATACTAGGATCAGTTACAGGAGAGCAATGCCGTCAAGGAAATACGAGGTCCTTCTTCGAAGACCCAACGGTCCCATCAAACGTGTTATAATTGATGAAGTGTTCTCCGCTTCGGAAGCACGCACCACGGCAGCGTCAATGTACGGTTTGCCTATCATTGATTGCTACCCTACATACAAATGACCGAAGAAAACCTTTTTGTTGATTATGTTTGGATCGATCTTCCAAAACGCACCGTGTCCATACAAGTTAGTGATGGCAATATTGAAAAGATTCGGTATAAGTTCGACGACGAAGGAGCAAACGGATTCCAAGAATCTGTAAACAACATCCAACAAGTTATTGACGACGAATCGATCTGCTACGTGCTATGACTATTCAGCATTTGAATTGGGATCCTAACATCACATTCCCAATCTCACTTGGCATCATTTTCTTCTTGCTCATCTTGTATGGAATCTGGATTGGATTCTTTGCAAACGAGGGACTTGAAGATCCCCTAGACGACCACGACCACTAAAACTATGATTAGAGTTACAACCAAAGAAGCACAAGAGAACTTCGATTTTCTACTTAAACTTGTAGAGAGAGGTGAAAATGTTCTTATCGAAGCACCTAAAGGTAATGTTGTGATGACACAAGTTGCCCCAGGACGTAATATTGGTGCTGATGTCTCTGAACTTCTTGGAAAGGAAGAACTTCCTAACTTGGACAATCTTCCTAGTGAAGCAGCACTTGCGTCACACGTTGCTGAAGAGACTGCTGCTGCACACAAACTGTTGTGATCGACGAGTTCAAAAAACTATTATTCCATCACTGGGATAATTTTCGACAAGCACAAAACTCTCCTTCTCATTTCTCCCACGTTCACTATAGGTTCTGGGAGGAAGAGGGGGAGATTCATTCTGAGCAGAAGTATGACTGGAACGGAGAAATATACAGAGAGCGTGACCACAAACTATTAGACAAAGGTAACCACCTTGAGTTGCAAACCTATCGCAAAGATGGTACGAGAGAACCTAGTATGATCTTTCAAAAATCAGAGACAGGATTTACTGGACGCACTGAACAAGGTGCTAAGAACAGTAAAGGTGACGATGTATATTCTTACGTCACTATAACTGCTGAAGAGTTTACAAGTATTGATGAAGGAAAAACTTGGGGCAAGACCCCTGGTGCATTCATTTTCAAAAGGAAATATATAGAGTAGATCTATGGAAAAGTTTCTCGAACATCTTGTCCATCACTGGCATAATCTTAGGCAGGTGCAGTTGAATCCAACCTCATTTGCTTATGTTCATTATCACTGGTATTGGGAAGATGGAGTCCTAAAAACTAAACAATGGTATGATTGGAACAATGAGGTCTATCGTGAGAGAGATCACAAAGTTACTGATGATTTAGTTGTATCAACTTTCAAAGATGGTATCAACGTAAGTGATATGACATTCATAGAGATTGAAAATTCTGTTTGGGTCGGTAAATCTGAAAGGATTGACGAACAAGGCAGAAGAGTTGAAACCAAGGCACGTCTTACTAAAGACTCTTGGGAAACATCCGATAAAGGATGGGACAAAGCAGGAACATTACTCTGGGGATCAGAAAAAGGACCTTTTCAGTTCATAAAATGTACACGGTAAATTCAGACCATAGACTCATCAAAGGGCAAGGTATCGTAAAGATGTGGTATATCAACGGTGTCCCCTTTACGTTTGATGAAGTAGATCAACCTTCTCAAGAGTTGATTGATGCGTGTTCTGAAAAAATGTGTTATACTATGGAGGATCTTTATAGATACTCGCAGTACCTTATTATGGAACATTGCCACCCTATTGTCTTTGAGATGACAGATGTGGTAAAATGCGAAGAGGAATTGCCATTTTAGGCACACATTCTTATTATGTCACACTACAAACCTTATACACCAGAATGGAATAGGAGACGCTACCTAGAGGAAGCACTGAACTCTTATATTGATGATAACGTTGATAACAACGATATTCTATCTGACATTCTTGGGATTCTATCAGACCGATCTGAGACAGCGTACGCTGAATTCTCAAAGATTGATGCACTGAAAGAAATACTCAGTTCTAAATAACTAAAACGCACGAGAACTATGCTCTCAACTGCTTATCGCCTTCGTTTAGAAGGAATTTGCAAACTAATTGCCAATAAGAAAGAAGTCCCTCTAGAGGATATGGTGTGGGCAGAAAAACTCGCAAAATCACACACCACTGCTCATAAATGGTTGCGACAAGCACGTCAAGCAGCATTCATTGAGATCGAAGAGGGAAGTACCGATGATTTTCTGAATAGGATGGGTCTTGGTGATCCCGATCCATCTAATCATAAAACAGGGTTCACCGACGCGGATGACATCAAAAATTGGTTTATGCGTGATAAACCAGACGATTGGCGTCAACGTGATTAACACATTGCTACAACTATGCTACTAACACTTATACCACACGCTAACCTACAAGGTGGTGCTGCATTTGCAGTCTTTATAGCGTTTGCAACTTTCGTAATGATGGGATATGGAGTGTATATGACGTTCGGTTCTGGTGGTAAAGATCTTAAAGATGAGATCAAAGAACACGCAAGAATGCACGAACTAGGAATCGCTCACGACCATAAGAAATGAAGAAAGTAGAAAATTACGAACAACTCATCCAACGCTTCACAAAGCGTACTATGCAACTCTCAGCGAGAAATGCAGAGTTACAAAAGTCCTATGATGAGTATGTTAAAAATGAGAATGACCTCAAAAGACTTGAGGGTTCTTTACAGGCAATCGAGTACGTCGCTTATGGTAAAATGCCTGGGGACGGAAACCACGACAAATTCAAAGACCACAAACCAGAGTGACCGAGTATGAAAAGAGAGCACTTGATCCGTGTTGGCAACACAAACAAACGTGCATCGCTGTATTCCCCATCAGTTCACACGACACTAGTTGGTTATATCGTAGAGAAGATGGAACATATTACTGGCAGCATCATCGAAAGAACGAAGAGGACGACCGATTCGTAGATGCTGAAGGTATTCAGTTGACTCTCTTTGGCAGTCCAGAACTGTCAAAGGAGTTTATTATGAAAGCATTATTTGAGTAAATAGTATTACCAATCGAAAAACGAATGACGTACCCAAATGCTGTCCTTTATAGCAATGGTTCACAAGAATGTGAGAGAGCAGAACAACTGCTAAACGCAAATAATTTTGATTTCCAGACATATAAACTAGGTTTACACTTCACACAGAAAGCATTTGAACAGGAATTTGGTTCAGATGCAGAATATCCACAAATTTCGATTGGTGCACGACACATTGGTAGTCTAAAAGGTACGCTTCAACACCTCTATCTCCAACGTGTATAAATAAGATTGTATAAAATAGCGCCTGAGTTAAGTGGGAACAAAAAGAATTTCACAATTAGAGACTCTGGCAGATGCCGTGCTTACGGGAGAGGCAATCCTTCCCGTTGTGATTTCTGACCCTCTGATTCCGAATAGAAAAGCAAAAATTAATCAACTTTTCAAAGGTGTATCGGCAGGAAGTCAGTCCCAACCTGGACTAGCGTTCGATTTGGACAGGGACACAGGACTATATCAGAATGCATATGATGAGATAGGTATTGCTTTTGGTACATCAAGTATGTACTATAGAAAGCAACCTAACGCTGACGGTTCTGCTACGATCAGGATGATTGCGGGGGATACTACAAGTGCCAACGTAAACATCGATATGCGTCCACAGGGATCTGGTAGATTCCTAGTCAATGGACCTGCTGAGTTCCAAGATGTCAACCTGCTGATTGCAGATGACCAGAACCCAGACAAGAAAGCAAAATTTGAAGTCTCTGGTGTTTCTACTGGTGCAGGTATTCGTACCTTCGCACTTCCAAGCACAGGTAACTTTACATCAACAACTCTTGTTGGTAATGATACTGCTCAGACTCTAAGTAGCAAGACAATCATCATCAAAGATGGTGACTTGAGGGTTACTGGATCATCTGACACATCTAAAATCGCGTTATTTGAGTGTGACTCTTGGGAATCCCCTGGAACTCACATTTATAGATTACCTGACTATGGTTCTGGTGTTGCACAATCAACACTTCTTGATACTATTACTCAACAGAATGTTAGTAATAAAAACTTTATTAATCCCTCAATCAGTAACATTGAGTCTGGAGATCCTGAGAATCCGACACCACAAGTCACATTCCAATCTGGTGATGTAACTTCTAATCGTATTGTCACATTCCCCGACCAGTCACTTACTGTCGCAGGTACTGAGGCATCACAGGTATTCAAAAACAAAGAATATGCTGATCCTAGATTCGCAGATGGAACTGACGTTACTAAACGTATCCAGTTTGATCTCTCTGCTATCTCAGGAACAACACTCTTACGTTATTCATTCCCACATAACAATCTAAACGTACCTATCTCTGAGAACAATGTAGTTCTTACTGAGAAGGCACAACAAGTTATTGAAAATAAATCTGTTATCGGTCTCCAACTTATCAGTGGAGATAACGATCAGAACAAGATTAATTTTGTCCTAGATAATGTAGAAGGCACACGTTCAATCAGATTCCCGAATGCTGATGCGACGCTGCTATCAACCGAAAACGTTACAACTCTTGGTGTTAGTTTCGGTGGTTCAATTTCTGCTCCCGATCTTGGTGGTAGATTAAGATTACAACAACACTTTTTCTCTGGTTTCTAAAAAATGAGCGCAGGTAGACTCGCTGCATCCGCCCCTGCAGCAACAACAAATACTGTGCTGTACTCAACCGATGCGTTGACGACAGCATCCACTGTACTACTCGCAGCGGAAAGAGGTGGATCCGCAGCGACATATCGTGTTGGTCTCAAGGACTACACACAGCAACTAACTCTCAACGCAAGTAATTACAAGTTTAATAGAGGCAACCCAGTTTCTACATACAAACTTGAGATTGCACCTGGGATTTCTAGATCCGATGCAACCCCTGGTTTAGGTATTGCTTCTTCAGACTTTGCTAAAACGGCATCAGTCTTGGACGTTGTTGTAGATACAAGCGTTATCACAAACTATGTGAAGGTAAAGACATATACTTCTATTGGTATTGATTCAACTGGTATCTCAGGAACGTTTCAGGGCGGTGAAACTGTAACTGGTGGTACTTCAGGTGTCACTGCTACATTCCGTGGTATCGGGACCACAATGAGTATCGAGATTGCAGACATCGCTTCTGGTGCTACTACACTGAAAGTATCTGATGGTTCAGCATCTGTTGGTTCTTCATATTTCGTTCTATCAGATGGTGTAAACGGATATACCCCTGAGATTATTCAAGTTGGTACTCCTACTTTCTACAGTGGTACAACTGGTGGTGCTAACGTAACTGTCACACGAGCACAGTTTGGTACATCTGCTGCTGCACACAGATCAGGACAGATGGTTTCCTTCTATCAGGATGCAGGTACAACTACCACTATCAACGAAGGTGCACAGTTCCAAGTAGCAGACACTACACTGACTGTTACTGATGCAACTGTGGTTGTGTCTGGTCAGTATATTCGTGTTGGTAACGAGATTATGCTTGTTACTGGTGTTACTGGTAATGACCTCTCAGTTACTAGAGGACAGTTCGGAACTACTGACGCTGCACACGCTGATGGTGCAACTGTGATTCCTATGTCACAAGGAAGTCAGGCGATGGTCAACTGGTTTGATGCTGCTGAAACTCTCACAGGTGGTACTTCTGCTGCTACTGTTGACACTCAGTTCACTGCAACTGCAAGTGCTATCTACACAACTGGATTTGTGTGGGGCACAGTTGCAGGACAGGAGGTCGTTCCTTCTACATTCTCAATGGATGTTGAGAGAACATATAGATTTGATCAGTCAGATTCATCAAACACTTCACTTCCTCTTAGATTCTCTGATACACAAGAGGGTACAGGAGCAACTCCAGTTGCGGGTACTGAGTACACAACTGGCGTAACGAAGTCTGGTACTGCAGGCACGGACGGTATCATCGATATTATTCCTGATACTCAGTCACCAAACCCACTGTATTACTACGCTGAGGGAACTGCTTCAACTCAAGGTAGTACAGTATATTCTGCTGCACTAACTATCGTTCAAGATCCACAGTACACTGAGATTCTTCTCTACGACATCGTAGGAACTTGGGTTACTGGTGATACTTTCTTGGTTGGTACATCAACAATCACAGTTGGTACTGTAACTGGTGGTAAGTATGGTTGGGTTACCGACTGGACTGCACCAGTCCTATCAGTCTCTCTTGGACCTGGGTCTGCAGCATTTGCAGGATCCGATACATTTGTAGATACACCACCTGAGCAGGGTGGTGAAAGAAGTACCGTTACTGTTAACTCGGTCACGCAACCGTCAGATCTTTCCACGGAAGATTACATTTATTATGACTTTGCTATCGGTGCAAATGGTGCCAACAAACACAGTGGAATTGTTGTAGGACCTAATTCACATATCGTGGTCTATGCATCAAGTGCAGATCTATCATTCCAAGTGAATGGATTTGAGAACCAAGTCAACGATTTCCTACCTGATCAGTACAACCAAGCAGCAGCAGGTGGTGGTGGCGCAGGTGGTGGCGGTGGTGCTGCACCCTAATCCAGAACCTGAATAAATAACCATATAGAAGGACTCCCATAGATGGCACTAACACGTCTTAAAAATATCATCACGTCTAGGACGGGTCGTATTATATACGTCAACCCTGACGACTTTGATGCATCGGATGCATATGACAACCGAGGTAACTCAGCATTGCGTCCATTTAAGACGTTGCAACGTGCCTTCCTTGAGGTATCGAGATTTTCATATAGAGTTGGACTTAGTAATGACGAATTTGACGCTTTCAGTATATACCTTTACCCTTCCGAATACGTTCTAGATAACAGACCAGGGACAAGTAATTTTAACGAGATCACACCATTTGACGAGAACACTAACTTTGATCTCACTTCTCCTAACAATATTCTTTACAAGTTCAACTCCGTAGATGGTGGTATCATCGTCCCAAGGGGTTGTTCTGTTGTGGGATCTGACCTTAGAAGAACTAAGATCATTCCTAAGTATGTTCCATATCCTACTATTAACGCATCACTTGGTATCACAGGTGCAAACGAACCAACAGCGTCAGCAATCTTCAGACTGACTGGTGGTACTTATTTCTGGCAGATGTCCTTCTTTGATGGGGACAATAACGGTGTATATTATAGAGGAGATGTTGCAGATACCATTGCACCTAACTTCTCACACCACAAGATTACTTGTTTTGAGTATGCTACGGTTAATGACCTAGATCTATTCTATCAAAAGATCTCAAAGGCATACGCAACAATTCCAGATACCTCTGGTACTATCGCACAAGACCAGTTACAGGCAAGGGTCGAGGAAAACAGAATCGTTGGTCCGATCTCCGACGAATTCCGAGTTTCTCAGATCATTAGAAACGGTCAGACTGCTACAGCATTTACAGTTGATATTCAGGACAACCCTGTCAACCACGGATTCTCAGTTGGTGTTGCTGTTAATATTTCAGGTGTAACAGGACCGACTGAAGCGGACTCTAATCTATACAACGGATCATTCCTAGTTACCTCAGCACAAGGTAATCAGTTCACGTATCAGATGTCAGCAGAACCGTCAGGTAATGCAATCGGATCCAACGTGTTGGTGAAGGTTGAAATTGATACTGTTGACTCTGCATCACCATATGTGTTCAACTGCTCACTCCGCTCAGTGTGGGGTATTTGTGGTATGCACGCAGATGGTTCAAAGGCAACTGGTTTCAAATCGATGGTGGTTGCCCAGTTCACTGGTATCTCACTTCAGAAAGATGACAGAGCATTCGTTTTATACAACCCCTCTACTGGAAACTATGAAGCACAAGCTTCAGGTTCTGGTGCACACATTAACGGACTTTGTAAGTACCGCAAAGGATGGCGTCACGTCCATATCAGAGCATCAAACGACTCGTTCATTCAGGTTGTTTCTGTCTTTGCTGTTGGATTTGGTGATCATTTCTTTAGCGATAGCGGTGGCGACCTTTCGATTACTAACTCAAACAGTAATTTCGGAAATACAAGTCTTCGTTCCAAAGGATTCAAATCAGCAGCATTCACAAAAGACAAAGCAGGACAGATCACCCACGTCATACCCCCCAAGGATATATCAGACGTAGCAGAGATCTCTATCAACTGGGTTACATTTGATATTAACAAGATTCGTGCTGCAGCAGACCCAACTAAACTATATCTCTACGGATACACAAACGAGAATGCGAAACCCCCTTCCAAGATTCAGGGTTATACCATTGGTGCTCGTAGAGATTCACCTACACTTCCTGACAAGATTAACGTTCTGTTGATCGCTTCAGGTGCGAACTCACCTACAACTCACACAGCGAAGATTGATCCATCTGGACAGGATGTCACAGGTACATCCCCAGGTGATGACAACTCACCTATCAAGTATGATGCCAACCAGTCCAACTGGTATCTTCAGGTTGACTCAAACCAGAATGACATCTATACAACTCTAATCGCAAATAGTCAGTATCAAAATCTTGGATTCACACCCACATCATTCATTAGAAGAGTACCCGACGCAAGAGACCTCAAAGATAGAATCTACAGATTTAGATATGTACTGGACAAGGATGCATTCCCGATTCCTAGACAACCCATTACTGGTTTCGTGGTACAACCTAGATCTTCAGAGACTAACTCACCTGCATATGACAAAACATATTACATCTATGAAGTAGAAACCTATCAAGAGTTTGAAAGAGGTGTCAGGGATGGTATCTATTATCTTACATTCTTGAATGCGTCGGTTTCACCTTCAACTTCTAACTTCGATGACTTTGCATTCTCTCAACAAACAGTCGATCTATATCCCGCATTTGATAGAGATAACCCAGTTGCAGACCCAGGTCCTGCTGTATCAGTTGCTGACAACGATGTACTTGGTGTTGTTACTACAACTGACGGTGCTTCACCAACACCTAATCAGAATACCAAACTTTCTATCACCAAAGAAACAACACAGTTCTTCTTACTTGAACAGGAAAACAACTTAGGATATAACACAACATCTAATACACTGAATAGTATTGTTGTTACAGGACGTCTTGGTGATGAAGAAGAGAGAAAGATCCCTCTGAAACTGAATGCTGATAACTCAGTAGCACCTATTCTATGTGAACTACGAAGATACTCCATCCTTAGAGCATCTGGACATACGTTTGAGTATCTTGGTTTCGGACCAGGGAACTACTCAACAGCGTTCCCATCTACACAGGTGGAAGTTCTATCACCTGCACAGGTCAGACTGTCACAGTCTCTGAAAGAAGCAGCAGGTGTTGCATACTACTCAGGTGTTAACTCTGACGGTGAACTATTCGTTGGTAACCAAGTTATCAACCCAGTTACAGGTCAGATCACCAACGAAGATATTGCACAGTTGAACGTCTTGGGTGAAGAAGGAACAACTATTGAAACCTTCTCCGAGATCGTTCTTACTGATAAGTTGACTGTTATTGGTGGTGCATCCAACCAGTTAGAATCAGTCTTCTCTGGTCCAGTTACATTCCAAAAGAGAATTACTGCTCAGGAGAATATTCAGACTCTGAAGTTGACTTACTCCAACGACGATGGAACTGTACTAAAGCAGACGTTCCTTGCAGAAGATGATGGGTCAGGTCAACCAGATATTGACTCTGCATTGGCATTTAATGATGGTGATATTATCTATAACATTGACTGGCAGGCAGGTGATTCACTTGGTTGGATCTATGATGCAGGTGTGTGGTACAAGTTCGGTATGACAGATACTGGACCTATCACTGCTCGTAGGTTCTCAGGTGTTACTAACTATGGTATTGGAATGGCACCTGATGCTTCCAATAGAATGAAGATCAGTGGTAACACATTCATTTCTGGTGACCTTGATGTTACTGGTAAGTATGGTTCTGCTGATAAGTATAGACT
>MDTD01093696.1_pt1 | contig 15638 bp, 12 predicted proteins | sample 811221 | NCBI WGS metagenome assembly MDTD01 (sample SAMN05326646, study PRJNA326480) | marine metagenome | isolation source: seawater | place: Pacific Ocean: South West | collected 2011
ATGATCAAAATATTTGCATTACCTACAATTTTTGAAAAAGGATAAATTTCTTGATAAATTGGGTTTAGAGCTACATCAGGTTGCATTTCTCCATCAAAATTAAAATCAACGTTATCTTTTTTCAACAACTCTATAGCTTCTCGTACATGTTTTGTATTTTTTGAAATAGGTTTACCGAACGTTGAATGAGATAGAAAAGCTACCTTAGGATCAAAACCAAAAAGTCTTGCAACTCTAACACATGATTTTGACACCTTTACTAATCTTTCTGGTGAGGGAAAATCTTGCACATTGGTATCAGCAACAAGTATAGTTTTTCCCTTGAGTGTTATCATTGTCATACCAAAAATCTCCTCTCCCGGCCTCGGCTCAGTAACTTTTTTAAGTTTTTCTATTGATGCTGCATAGTGCCTTATATTACCTGTAACCATTGCATCTGCATCTTTACATGCAATCATAGATGCTCCCCAAGCAATTCTGTCATTTCGAACTAGTCGATCTACATCTCTTTCTAACTGACCTTCTCTTTGAAGTCTTTTATATAAATGTTTAACATACTTTTCTCTTTTTTCTTTATCTGTAGAATTAACGATTTCAATTTTGTAATTTTCGTCAAGGCCAATATTTTTAAGTTGCTCTTTAATTCTTTTTTCGGTTCCAATTAAAATCGGAGTACCCAATTTATTTCTACCAAATTCAATTGCTGCTTTTAACATGTTTTCGTCTTCTCCCTCAGCGAAAATTACTCTTTTAGGATTCTTTCTTACTTTTGCATTTATTCCTTGCATTAAAGACATTGTAGGGTCTAATCGATTAGTCAGTTGGTCTTTGTAAATTTCTAAATCGGTAATATTTTTTCTAGCAACGCCACTTTTCATTGCAGCTTCTGCGACTGCTGCTGGAATAACGCTGATAAGTCTTGGATCAAAAGTTGAGGGAATAATGTAATCTTTGCCATACCTCGGTCGATCGCCTCCATAAGCTGAAACTACTTCGTCTGGCACATTTTCTCTTGCTAATAGTGCTATCGAATTAGCAGCAGCTACTTTCATAGCTTCATTTATTTCCTTAGCTCTGACATCTAGTGCTCCTCTAAAAATGTAAGGAAATCCGATTAAATTATTGACCTGATTTGGATAATCGGATCTTCCAGTTGCAATAATTGCATCTGATCTAACTTCTTCGATTAATTCAGGCCTAATTTCTGGGTCTGGGTTAGCACAAGCAAAAATTATTGGATTTTTAGCCATAGATTTTATCATGCTTTTTGAAACTACATCTTTTGCAGATAATCCTAGGAAAACATCCGCACCAACCATTGCTTCGTCTAAAGTCTTAAGTGTTGTATCAATTGCATGCGCTGATTTAAACTGATCAATATTTTTTCTACCTTTAAAAATGACACCTTTACTATCACACATTATTATATTTTGACTGTTCACTCCTGAACTTTTAAACAAATTTGCGCAGGCTTGAGCAGACGCACCAGCACCATTGATAACAACTTTTACTTTTTCAATTTTCTTATTTGAAATATCCAAGGCATTTATTAATGCAGCTGTAGTTATTATAGCTGTTCCATGTTGATCATCATGAAATATTGGAATATCCAAATGTTCTTTTAATTTTTGCTCAATTATAAAACAATCTGGTGCAGCAATATCCTCTAAGTTTATTCCGCCAAAAGTACCCCCAATATTTTTTATAGTTTCAATAACTGCTTCTGGATTGTTATTGTTTATTTCAATATCTATCGAGTCAATGTCGGCAAACCTTTTGAATAAAACTGACTTTCCTTCCATAACTGGTTTTGAAGCCAAAGCACCTAAATTTCCTAACCCAAGTATTGCAGACCCATTACTTATAACTGCCACAAGGTTTCCTTTACTAGTATAGTCGTAAGCAAGATCAGGATTTTTAGCAATTTCTTTTACAGGTGCAGCAACACCAGGTGAATATGCAAGAGATAGATCTCTTTTTGTTGTTAAGGGCTTGCTCGAGTTTATCTCAATTTTGCCTGACTTTCCTTTTATATGAAAATCAAGTGCCTCTTTATCAGTATAATGATCAATTTCTGTTTTCTTTGGCATTTTTTTTTATGAGTATGTAATATAAAGAAAATTAATTCACTATAAATTTATGGCCTAATTTAGATAAAAAATGAACCTACTTTTCTCAGCCTCAATATTTAGTTTTTTTACCTTAATAAGCAGAATTCTTGGTTACGTAAGAGATATACTGATTGCTATTTTCTTGGGGGCTTCAATTTATGCTGATGCTTTTTTTGTAGCATTTAGACTCCCTAACACTTTTAGACGTCTTTTTGCAGAAGGGACATTTAATGCCGCATTCATACCAAGTTATACCTCAGAAAAAATTAAGAGCAATAACAAGGGTAAGATTTTTGCAGATGATGTCCTAAGTTTATTATTAGTCGCTTTAATATTTTTAGTCACTTTAGCTGAAATTTTCATGCCTTATATAATTTACGCAATTGCTCCAGGTTTTATAAATGATGATGTAAAGTTTAATTTAGCTATTGAATTCACACGTATTACATTTCCCTTTTTATTTTTTGTGAGTCTTTCATCTTTTTTTGCTGGTATCTTAAACTCAAATAATAAATTTGCTTCAGCTGCCGCTGCCCCAATCATTTTAAATATTGTTTTAATATTGAGCATAATAATATCTTATTTTCAAAAATTAAATATAGCTAAACAATTATCTTACGGTGTTACTGTAGCAGGTATTTTACAATTAATTTTTTTGATTTATGTGTCTTATAAATATTATAAACCAAAAATAAAATTAAGAATAAAAATTACTAAAAAAGTTAAATTTTTTTTTAAAAAATTATTACCCAGCATTTTATCTTCGGGAGTTACGCAAATAAATATTTTAGTCGGAACCATAATTGCTTCTTTTCAATCTGGTGCAGTTTCCTATCTTTATTATGCAGATAGAGTTTATCAGATTAATTTAGCAATAGCTGGAATAGCTGTTGGAACAGTTTCTTTACCTGTTCTTTCAAAAGCTTTCAAAATGAAAAATTTTACAAAAGTTTCAGATATTCAGAATAGATCTATCGAACTATCTTTACTGCTCTCTATCCCGGCAAGTATAGGCTTAGCCTTAGCATCTGAGGAAATCGTAAGTGGGTTATTTGGTTATGGATCTTTCACACTAAATGATGTTCTAATGACCTCTAAAGCTCTAGCGTTCTTTTCTTATGGGATTATAGCATTCGCACTTGTAAAGATATTAGCAAACTTTTTTTTTGCAAGAGATAATACAAAAGTACCATTTTATATTTCAACATTTATTGTGTTATTAAATATAATAATTAGCATAAGCTTTTTTAATCGAATTGGATTTTTGATAATTCCAGTCGCAACTTCTGTCTCTACTTGGATTGGAGTTTTTGTTTATATATATTTCTTGAAAAAACAAAATTTTTTACAATTACAAAATAAATTATTTTTTAACTGTACTAAGATGATTGTTTCATCAGTTTTAATGTCTATAGTATTAATATTCGCACTATCAAAATTCTCAACTTATCTTGAATACAAATATACTTATAAGTCGATATATTTGTTGATTATTATATGTTTCGTGGGAATTATTTATTTGTTATCTTGCTATTTATTAGGTTTATTAAAGATAAAAAATTATAAAACAAATTAGATGATAAAAAAGAAATTAGTATTTTCTGGGGTTCAGCCAACTGGCAACCTTCACTTAGGAAATTATTTAGGAGCTTTAAAAAATTTTGTTTCTCTCCAAAAAGAAATGGAGTGCATCTATTGTGTCGTAGACTTACATGCTATTACCGTTTTTCAGAAACCAAATGAACTGCGCAACAATGTTTTGGAAACGGTAGCCAGTTTTTTGGCAACAGGACTTGATCCAGGAAAAACTATAATATTTAATCAATCATCAGTTTCAGGTCACACAGAATTAGCTTGGATTTTGAATTGTGTTTCAAGAATTGGATGGTTGAATCGAATGACTCAATTTAAAGATAAAGCAGGACAAGATAAAGAAAAAGCAAGTGTGGGTTTATACATTTATCCAAATTTAATGGCTGCAGATATTTTACTTTATAAAGCAACTCATGTTCCTGTAGGCGCAGATCAAAAACAGCATCTAGAGTTATCTAGAGATATAGCCCAAAAATTTAATAATGATTTTAAATGTGAAAACTTTTTTCCACTTCCTGAGCCGTTGATTCATAAAAAAGTATCTAGGGTAATGAGCTTACGAGATGGTACAAAGAAAATGAGCAAATCAGAAGAATCAGATTACTCAAGAATAAATTTGAAAGACAGCGCTGACGAAATAAACAAAAAAATTAAAAAAGCAAAGTCTGACTCTGAACCGATTCCCGAAGATATTAAAAAGTTGGAAAAAAAACCAGAGGCGCTTAATTTAATAAATATTTATTCAGAAATTTCAAAAATTAGCTTAGAAAAAGTTTTAAACGAAATGTCTGGAAAAGATTATTCTTTTTTAAAAAAAAATTTAACTGAAATTTTAATAAATGAAATTACCCCTTTGGGAAAAGAAATAAATAAACTATTGGATGACAAGACCTATCTTGAGCAAATACTCGGAAAAGGTAAGCAAAAAGCCAATATTATTGCTGAGGAAAACCTAAAAAATATACGTGAAAAAGTAGGTTTGATATAATATAAATTTCCCATGATACATACAGAGACTACTCCAAATCCAAATTCACTTAAATTTCTCTCTGAAAAAGTTATTTCAGCAGTTGGTACGGAAGAATTTCAAAAAAATAAAATTAATAAGCTATTAAATCCTTTCATAAAAGAACTTTTGGAGTTTAAGGGAGTTGAGTTAGTTCTTTTATCTAAAAATTTCCTTTCTGTTAAAAAAACTGAGGATGTATCTTGGAGCGAGCTTAAGCCAATGGTAATTTCACATTTAAATCATTATTTTGAAAAAAATAATGAACCTATTTTAAAAGAAACTAAAAAGTTAGAAGAAATAAAGCTTGAAAACGACGAAACTGTAAAAAGAATTTTAGATGTTCTGGACACAAAAATTAGACCTGCAGTTGCTAGAGACGGAGGTGATATTAAATTTAAGTCTTTTGAAAATGGTGTAGTAAAAGTTGAATTGCAAGGTAGTTGCTCAGGATGTCCAAGTTCATTAATGACATTAAAACAAGGTGTTCAGAATCTTCTCAAACATTATGTAAAGGAAGTAAATTCAGTAGAGGCAAATTAAAATGAAGAAAAAATTAAGTTATAGAGATAAATTATTAGAGTTAGCTTATATCTATAATGTTAAAGAAATCCAAGACTATACAAAGAGGAGAAAAAATTTAACAACCGGTCAAATAGAACTTATTTTAAAAAAAAATAAAATAGTTATACCTAAAGATTTTAAAACAAATTTTTTTAAAGAAAACTTCACAAAACCAATATCAAAATTTAAATCGAACATAATTGATTTTAAAGAAGAAAAAATAAGAGATAAAAACAGATTCTTCAGAAGAGTGGAAAATTACAAATACGACACATCAAGAAAAGTAAATCATGGTATAAATAATTTGTGGAGAGGCATTGGTATTGCAGGAGTAAACTTTTTAAATGTACTACCTAAACTAGGCACAACCGTTGCTAAATTCTTTGGAGATTTATTTACTGATGTATTCAATTCAATATATAATCAGCAAATAGATCAAAAAAGTGCAAGAAATGTAATATTTGGTTTTTTTGCAGTAGTTGGAATTACCACAGCTATTGTTGTTGGTTTTAATACTTACAAAAATTATGAGTCTTCAACGCATAAAATAGAAGTTAAAAAACCTGAGGCAAAAGTAAAAAAAGAAATTAAAAAACCTGAGGTAAAAGTAAAAAAAGAAATTAAAAAACCTGAGGTAAAAGCAAAAAAAGAAGTTAAAAAACCAGAACTTAAAGTTAAAAGAAATAATGTAGCAGAAGTAATTTTACCTGACTTAAACTTAAAAACTGAAACAGTGATTCAGTTATTTAAAGATGTGGATTACGATTTAAGAAAAGTAAGAAATGAAAAATTAGTTAAACCAATTTACTTTACACAATTTCCGAGAGATCTAGATAATTTACAAAGTGTTCAGCTTAAAAAAGAGACTTTTATTAAAATCGTATTGCCTTTGATAGTTGCTGAGAATGAAAAAATATTAGATGATAGGGAAAGACTCAAAGTTTTGTCAGTAAAAAAATTCACTTCCGATATAGAGAAACAGTGGCTTAGACAAAAGCTGTTAGAATATAAAGTTAAAAAAAGTGATTTCAAAGAGCTAATGAATAGAATGGACATGATACCGGTTTCTATAGCTTTAGCACAAGCCGCAAAGGAAAGTGGCTGGGGTACATCTAGATTTGCTTTAGAGGGAAATGCTATTTTTGGTCAGTGGACTTGGGACGGACAAGGTATTGCACCTTTACAAAGAGATGGAGATAAAAGTCATAAAATTTTAAAGTTTCCAATCTTAAGAGCTTCAGTTAAGGCTTATAAAAATAATCTTAACACACACAAAAGTTATATGAAGTTTAGAGAAAAAAGAAAATCCCTCAGAGATAAAAATAAAAATATAACCGGATTAGCCCTAACTGATACACTTAAAAACTATGCACAAACTGGATCTGAGTATACTAAAATATTAAATCAGATAATTACTCAAAACAGATTATCAGATTTTGAGCCCGTTAAGTTAGTAAACTCAGTTAAACAAGTAGAATTAAATTCATAATTATTTTTCACTAATAACATATTGAATTCCAAGCCATCGCCAAAAACCATTCTTTTCTCTAAGAGAACAATTTATTCTTCCTCGTTCACCAATAAATTTTTCAACTATATCAATTTCTAAAATTGCATTATCTTTAAAAGTTATTTTTGAGTTTCTCCACTTGTTACCCTCATTTGAAAAACAAGATATTTTATTTAAATTTCTAATATTCTCCTTAAAGTTTATTATTACTTTTGGCGGATTTTTTGTTTGCAATAAGTATCTATCTTCAGGGGTAATACTTTTATATTTAAACGGAAGGGTTTTCATCAAGGTATTAAATCTCTGAATTTCTCCATATTTTTCATTAATTGGGAATCTAGGAAGTTCCCACAAATCTTTTGTTTCGTCTATAACTCCGGAGTGTTGACCAAAGGCATATTTAAAACCTAAATCTTTAATAATTTTTTTAAACTCGAGACTATACTCTCCAAACGGATAGGAAAAAAATTCTGAATTTTGACCAAGCTTTTCTTTAAAAATATTAATAGATTTTAATATATCTTTTTTAATTGTTTCTGCATTTTCATCAACTAGATATTCATGTGAATGACTATGGTTTCCAATTTCAACATTATTAGAGTTAGACAATTCTTTAATTTGATCCCAATTCATATAATTATATGCACCAACTTCTCGAGTATTCACAAAAAGAATTAATGGGATATTTTTTTCCTTTAGAATCGGCCACGCGTTTTCATAAAATGATGATAGTCCATCATCTACTGTTAAAAGAATTTTTCTCTCATTTTTTTTCTGCAATATATCCTTTTTAAAATCTTTAGGATGAACAAATCTTATTCCTTGGTTTTCTATTATCTCTAGCTGTTTTTTAAAAACCTCTAATTGGATATTAGTAGAAGGATACTTTTCTTCATTAAATCTATGATACATAATAGATATAATACCATAATCATCAATTCCATCTTGATTTTCTGCTAAAATCTTTGAATGATTAGCTTCAAAAGATATAATGAGAATTATTATGATCAGTAATTTTTTAATTATTAACTGCATTGGTAAAGATGATAAATTAGGTTTAAGAATAAATAAAGATTTTTTTGTTTATAATTTTATTAATATAAAAAATAACAATGATCTGTTAGTATTTAATATATTAGAATTTTTGAATAAACATAAAGTGAAATTAAACAAAAATTTTAGTATAATAGTAAATCTTGGGCCTGGTAGTTTTTCAGCAACGAGAACTTCATTAGCAGTTGCAAAAGGTCTTCAAATTTCAAAAAAGGTGAAAATATATGGCTTTAGAAACATAGATTTAAAGGTTTTTGACATGGAAAATATTGAAAAATTAATAAATAGAGATTTATTTGAAAAAAAATTGATTAAGCCCTTATATTTAAGTTAAATTAAAGCATGAGCATAATAGAAGAAAAATGTAAACAAAAAGGAGTCAGGTTGACTGACCAAAGAAAGGTTATTGCGAAAATTCTCTCTGAGTCCAAAGAAATTTATGGGTCCAAGGACCATCCTGATGTTGATGAACTTCACAAAAGAGTTACTACTATAGACGATAAAATAAGCATTGCTACAGTGTACAGAACAGTCAAGCTCTTTGAAGAAGCGGGAATATTAGTTAAGCACGATTTTAAAGCTGGCAAAGCTCGTTACGAAATAAATGATGATCATAATCACTTAATTGATATCAACAGTGGTGAAATTGTAGAATTTGTTGACAAAGATATTGAGGAGCTACAAAAAAAAATAGCAAAAAAATTGGGCTATAATCTTGTAGATCATAAACTTGAACTTTATGGTTCAAAAATTAAAAAGTAAATTGGAAAAAAAAATCTTCATAAAAAACTTTGGATGTCAGATGAACGTATACGATAGTAATCGTATGTACGATCTTGCTAAAAAGATAAATTATATAAAAACTGAAAAGATAAATGAGGCTTCTTGTTATATTTTAAATACCTGTCATATTAGAGAAAAAGCAACTGATAAAGTTTATCATGATATTGGCCGTATCAAAAAAAATTTTAGGAATAAAATAAAACCAATCATAATTGTTGCGGGTTGTGTAGCGCAAGCTGAGGGAGAAATTTTATTAAAAAAAGAAAAATATATCGATGCTGTTATTGGTCCACAATCTTATCACAAATTAAACGAGATAATTCTCAAAATAGAACGCAATTCTAAAAATATAAATATAACTAACTTTGATGTTATAGAAAAATTTGACACCTTAAATGCAACAAAAAACTCTGATAATAAAATTTCATCATTTTTAACAATTCAAGAAGGTTGTGATAAGTTTTGTAAGTTTTGTGTTGTCCCTTACACTAGAGGATCAGAATTCTCAAGATCTATAAATGAAATTATAGAAGAGGCAAATCAGTTAGTTATTAATGGAACAAAAGAAATTACTCTATTGGGACAAAACGTTAATGCGTATAATCATAAAGGGTATAAGCTATCAGATTTAATTAAAGAAATTTCAAAGTTAAGAAATCTTAAAAGAATAAGATATACTACTTCACATCCAATCGACTTCAGTAAAGATTTAATAAATATACACGAAAATTTACCTAAATTGATGCCTTTAATACATTTACCAGTCCAAAGTGGATCAAATAAAATTCTGAAGAATATGAATAGAAAACATACAGTAGAAAATTATATAGAATTAATTAATAAATTAAAAAAAATTAATCCTAAGATAAAATTTTCAAGCGATTTTATCATTGGCTATCCTGGAGAGACAGATAGTGATTTTAATAAAACATTACAATTAATTAAAGAAATTCAGTACGTTAATACCTTTTCCTTCATTTTTAGCTCAAGACCTGGTACTCCAGCTGCAAAAATGGAAAAGGTTCATGAAGCTATTGCAAAAGAAAGATTGATTTTGTTTCAAAAGGAAGCTGAAAAAATTAAATTAAAATACAAGGAAAGTCTTTTAAATAAAAAATCTTTAGTTCTATTTGAAAATAAAGTTAAAAATAAACAAGATGAATATTTTGGAAGAGACGAATACTCAAATTCAGTTGTTGTTAAATCTCTAGAAAATCTATCTGGTAAAATTAAAGAAGTATATATTTCAAATGTAAACCAAAATACTTTATTTGGTAAAATTCATCATAATTTAAATAATAAGGAATTTGCTGCATAAAAATGTCAGAGATAAGTAAAATAGATCAAATTTTAATAATAAGAAAAATTGATAAAGAAACAGTTAATATACAATTGAATGATAATGAAATGTTAATGTCTATCGTGGGTCAATTTGATCAAAATTTGAAAGATTTGGCTAAATTTACTGATACCAATATTTTTTTTAGAGGTAATTCCATTACCTGTAAGGGAAAAATACGAAATACCGAAAAATTTTGTGAGGCAATAAAATTTTTGATTAATAAATTTTTTTTAACCAAAATTATTGAAAAAGAGGATATACTTTTATCTGTGAAAAAAAACGTAGAACAAGATCAATCCAACGTTAAATCTTTTAAACAATTAATAAAAACTCCTAGAAAGTCAGTTATAGCAAGATCAGAAAGACAATCAGAATACATAAAGGCTCTAAAAGAAAATGATATAATAATTTCTCTTGGCCCAGCAGGCACAGGTAAAAGCTTTTTAGCAGTCTCTGTAGCTGTAACATTGTTAATGGAAAAAAGGATTGAGAGAGTAATTTTATCAAGACCAGCAGTTGAAGCCGGAGAAAAACTTGGTTTTCTTCCCGGAGACATGAAAGAGAAAGTAGATCCATATTTAAGACCTTTGTATGATGCTCTTTATGAACTTTTTGGCGCTGATAAGATCGATAAAAAAATAGATTCAGGTGAAATAGAAATAGCACCATTAGCGTTTATGAGAGGCAGAACTCTTAAAAATTGTTTTGCAATTTTAGATGAAGCTCAAAATGCTACAGAAACACAAATAAAAATGTTCTTAACAAGAATAGGTGAGAATTCCAAATTAGTAGTAAATGGAGATCCATCACAAATTGATTTAATCAACAAAACTCAATCAGGTTTGGTAAAATCAAAAGAAATTTTAAAAAGTTTAAAAGAGATAAAAATTATTGAATTTGACCACACAGATGTAGTTAGACATCCTTTGGTTTCGAAGATTATTAGGGCTTATCAAAAAAGAAGCACTGATGATCAAGATTAATGTAATCTCAAATAACAAAGAGTGGAAAAAATATTTGAAAAACCCTAATAATGTCATTGAAGAAAAAATAAAAAAATTAAATAAAAAAAATAAAATTTATAAAAATAAATTTATCTTCTGTACACTGTTACTTTCAGATAATGATGAAATAAAACGTCTAAATAAGAAATTTAGAAAAAAAAATAAAGTGACTGACATATTATCTTTTCCATTTTATGATAAGAAAGATCTAAAAAAAAAATTAAAAGAAGACAAAGAAATTTACTTAGGTGACATAATTATTAATTTGCATAAAATTAAAAATAAAAAAAACATATCAAAATTTAAATCTGAATTTGATAAGCTATGGGTACATGGCTTAGTCCACCTTTTTGGCCATGATCATAAAAAGAATAAAGATTTTTTAAATATGCAAAGTATAGAAATGAAATTTTTATCTTATCTAAATTAAATGTTCGTAAAATATCTTAATAATCATTTTTTAACTTTGATTGTTATCCCTTTCCTTTTAGGAACTTTAACAGTTTTCTCGTTTCAACCATACAATTTAACACTATTAAATTTTTTTATTTTACCTATAATTTTTTACTTAATTATTTTCATTAAAAAAAAATCAAAAAGCACGTACAGAAAAAAACCATTTAAAAGAAATTTGTTTATTTTTGGTACGGCATTTGGATTTGGTTTTTTTTTAAGCGGTTTACATTGGATCGTCAATTCCTTAACATTTGATGAAAGTTTTAAAATCTTAATCCCATTTGGTTTAATACTAATCCCTCTATTTTTAAGTTTATTTTTTTCCATTGCGATATTATTAATTGGCCCTTTTTTAAATTATAATATCAACTCTATAATATTATTTTCTGGAACTTTAGGTGCTGTTGACTACGTTAGATCAAAAGTTCTTACCGGGTTTCCTTGGAACTTGTGGTCCTACAGTTACTCTTGGGCTTTAGAAATTTTACAAATACTCAATGTAATTGGCTTATTTGCATTTAATCTAATTACAATTTCTCTGTTTATGTTGCCTGCAATAATTTTTTGTAATTCGAAATTAACTAAAAAATTTTTTTATTTATCTATGATACCTGTCATACTATTAGCTTTGTATATTTATGGGAACCATTCTATCAATCATAATCAGTATTTTTTAAATAAAATTGATAAAAAAATTAACATAAAGGTCATTTCACCCAATTTTGAATTAAATTACGGTCTCTCTGATGAAGATATTAAAGAAAGATTAAGTAGATTAATAAAATATAGTGATCCTGAAAAAAATTTAAAGACCCTCTTTGTTTGGCCTGAGGGAGTTTTTAGCGGATATAGTTACAATCAATTATCAAATCTCAAAGATATCTTTCATAAAAATTTTAGTGAAAACCATTTAATTTTATTTGGAGTAAATATTCTTGATAAAAAAAAAGGAGGGTTTTTTAATAGTTTAATAATAGTAAACAATCGATTTGAAAAAATATACGAATATAAAAAACAGAAACTTGTACCATTTGGTGAATTTTTGCCTTTAGAGAAAATTTTAAATAAATTTGGATTAAAAAAAATTACTGAAGGTCATGGCTCTTTCCTTAAGGGCAGAAAGCAAAATAATTTTAATGAAGAAAATGTTAGTATGCTACCTCTCATTTGTTACGAGATTATATTCCCGAAATTATCTCAGAAATCACCAAAGGGAACAAATCTGATCATAAATATTTCAGAAGACGGTTGGTTTGGAGACTCTATCGGACCTCATCAACACTTTTCCAAAGCAATCTTCAGGGCAATTGAACAAAACTTGTTTCTAGTGAGGTCAGCTAATAAAGGAATTAGTGCAATAATAAATAATAAAGGTGAGATTATAAAAAATCTCAAACTGGATGAGACTGGAAATATTAATCATAGAATACCTTTAATAGAAACAAACAAAAAAAATAAAAATGATTTGATCTTTTTTGTTCTTTTATTTACATATATTCTTATTTTCAATTTTTACAAAAAAATAAATGACTAAAAATAGTTATCTATTCACCAGCGAGTCTGTTTCAGAAGGTCATCCAGATAAAGTTTGTGATAGAATTTCAGACATGGTCGTCGACACATATTTATCTAAGGATCCGGAGTCAAGAGTGGCATGTGAAACTTTAACTACTACCAATAAGGTAGTTTTAGCTGGTGAAACTAGAGGTCCAAAATTAAATAGAGATGAATTAATAGATAAAGTAAGAAGTTGCATTAAAGATATTGGTTATGACCAAAAAGGTTTTAGTTGGAAAACAGCAAAAATAGAAACTCATCTTCATGAACAATCCACTGATATTGCTATGGGAGTTGACTCCAAAGATGATAAAGATGAGGGGGCTGGAGATCAAGGAATAATGTTTGGTTATGCTTGTAAAGAAACTGAAGATTTAATGCCTGCGCCAATACATTTTTCACATAAGATATTAAGATTGATGGCTGAGGACAGAAAAAATGGTACGCTTGAAGGGATTGAGCCAGACTCTAAAAGTCAAGTTACTATGAGATATGATGGCGGTAAGCCTAAACAAGTTTCTTCAGTAGTAATATCTACTCAACATTCCAAAGAATTAAATCAAAACAAAGTAAGAGACTTAATAATTCCATATATAAGAAAAACTATTCCTGAGAATTATCTAGAAGGTTTAAATACAAAAGAAATATACATAAACCCAACTGGACAATTTATAATTGGAGGACCTGATGGAGATACCGGTTTGACAGGAAGAAAGATAATTGTGGATACATATGGTGGTGCTGCTCCTCACGGCGGTGGAGCTTTTTCAGGTAAAGACCCAACTAAAGTTGATAGATCTGCGGCATACGCTGCAAGGTATTTAGCAAAAAACATAGTTTCGTCCGGTACTTCTGAAAAATGTCTGATACAACTAGCCTATGCAATTGGGGTCTCAAAACCTTTATCCATTTTCATAAAATTAGCAGAGGGAGATGACTCAAAAGTTGATAGTATAAAAAAGATTATTAATGAAAATTTTAATTTATCTCCAAGAGGCATAAGAGAGATGCTTAAACTTAACAATCCGATATATGAAGTTACTTCTGCTTATGGACACTTCGGAAGAAAACCAACAAATAAAGGTGAGTTTTCTTGGGAAAAGACAGATAAATCAGAATTATTTAAACTGTAATCTTGAAAAAACCTTAATTTTCTTCTAAAAAGACATTCATTATTGATATTTCAAAATGGGCAGTAGCCCATTTTTTTTTAGGAGCATATAAAATGTTAAACAGAGGACTAGATAAACTTGAGCTTCTCAGAATAGTTGAAGCAGTGGCTAATGAAAAATCTATAGATAAGGAATTAGTTATAAGTTCTATGGAAAGTGCGATACAAAAAGCAGCGCTTACTAAGTTTGGCAACGATAATAATATTGAGGTTAACATCGATAGAGATAGTGGAGAAATAGTTATCCAAAAAGTTTTAGATGTTGTAGATAATGTTGAGGATCCTGCTAGAGAAATAACATTAATAAATGCAAAAAAATTAAATAAAAATAATAATGAGCTTAAAATTGGAGATAAGATTTACGAGGAATTACCTCAAATAGATTTTGGTCGTATAGCAGCGCAAAGCGCTAAACAAGTAATAAGTAGCCGAGTAAGAGAAGCTGAAAAAAATAGACAATACGATGATTTTATCGACAAACAAGGACAAATTTTAAGTGGAATTATTAAAAGATTAGAATACGGCAATGTAATTGTAGATCTGGGAAAAGCTGAGGGAGTAATTAAAAAAGACGAGCTAATACCTAGAGAGATACTTAAAACTGGTGATAGAGTTAAAGCTTATTGTTATGAAGTAAAAAAAGAGCTTAAAGGTCATCAGATATTTTTATCTAGAGCTCATCCTCAATTCTTGGCAAGATTATTTTTTCAAGAAGTCCCTGAGATTTATGAAGGTACAATCGAAATTAAGTCAGTTGCGCGAGATCCAGGCAGTAGAGCAAAAATTTGTGTTCATTCACAAGATTCTTCCATCGATCCAGTCGGAGCTTGTGTAGGAATGAGAGGAAGCAGAGTGCAGACTATAGTAAATGAACTACACGGTGAAAAGATTGATATTATAAAATGGACAGAAGATCTTCCAACCTTAATTTCTGAGTCTTTATCGCCTGCAGAAATTCAAAGAGTATTAATTGATCAAGATAATAAAAGAATTGATATAATTTTGACTGAAGAAAATTTGAGTAAGGCTATTGGTAGAAGAGGACAAAATGTTAGGCTTGCATCCAAACTCACAAATTATGAGATAGATATTTTAACAGATAAAGAGGACTCAGAAAGACGCCAAGCTGAATTTAAAGAGCGTACTGAAACTTTAATAAAAAATCTTGAAGTAGATGAAACTTTAGGACAGCTTCTTGTATCTGAGGGATTTATATCTATTGATGAGATTGCACAATCTGACCCAGAGAATATTGCTAAGATAGACGCAATAGATGATGAAACAGCAAAAGAATTAATACAAAGATCAAAAGAGACTTTAGTTAAAGAGAAAGAAGCAGTTGCACTTAAACTTAAAGAGTTAGGTGTAGAAGATAAACTTATTAGTTTGAAAGGCATGACCCAAGGCATGTTGGTAATTTTAGGACAAAAAAATATTAAAAAAATCAGCGACTTTGCAGATTTATCCTCAGATGAACTAATAGGAGGA
>MDTD01141977.1_pt1 | contig 15638 bp, 14 predicted proteins | sample 811221 | NCBI WGS metagenome assembly MDTD01 (sample SAMN05326646, study PRJNA326480) | marine metagenome | isolation source: seawater | place: Pacific Ocean: South West | collected 2011
AAAGTTGATAATTCACAAAAGCTTTTAATCAGTTCAAGATTTAAAGTTCTAAATTGCATCTTCTAAAACATGGGAAAAAAACAAACAACAAAAGATGCTATTCTCAACATTTTGATCCAGCAAAATGGAACCCCACTTAACTACAAACAAATTTGTAGTCGTTTGTCAATTGATGACCCAAGCGGAAGAAATCATATTGCCAAGTCTTTAAAAAAATTAAAAAATAAAGGGTTTATAGAAGAACAAGGAAAAGGAAAGTACTTTGTTAAACCTTCATCAAATCTTCATGAAGGAACTTTAGATGTGAACACTCAAGGGAACGGGTATCTCATTTCGGATGAGTTTGTGGAGGACGTGTTTATTGATAGACGACATTTTAATAAGGCATTTCATGGTGATACGGTTTCTTTCAAAATCATGGCTTCAAAAGGAAAGCGAAGAAAACAAGGAATTATTGTTCATATTATTAAAAGGAAAAAAACACAATATGTGGGAGTTGTCGAAAAATTTGGTGATACTTTTTCTGTACAACCGAAAAACATCAATCTTCCCTTTTTATTATCAAAAGAAAATATAGGAAAAGCAAAGCAGGGAGATTGTGTTTTGGTTTCCATACAAGAATGGAAACGGAAATCCAACTATCCACAAGCCGTTGTTAATGAAATTTTAGGTAGACCCGGAAACCATGATACAGAAATTCATACCATAATGGCGACCCATGGATTGCCATGGAATTTTAATAAAGAGGTTGAGGATTATGCAACGCAACTCAAAATAGAGATTACAAAAGAAGAAATCGCAGCACGCCGAGACTTTCGAAATGTCTTAACGTTTACCATTGACCCAAGGGATGCGAAAGATTTTGATGATGCGATATCATTCAAAGTTCTTTCAAAAGACTTGTTTGAGGTTGGTATACATATTGCGGATGTTTCTCATTATGTTAAGCCAGGAAGTGTACTAGATAAAGAAGCATTTCAAAGAGCCACATCGATATATTTGGTGGATCGAGTAGTTCCTATGCTGCCAGAGAGATTGTCGAATCAAATATGTTCCCTTCGGCCAAATGAAGAAAAATTAACGTTTTCTGCTGTTTTTGAAATCACCTCCGCTGGTGTAGTGAAATCGGAGTGGTATGGGAAAACGGTGATTTTATCAGATGCGCGCTTTGCTTATGAAGAAGCGCAATATATGATTTCGTCACAATCCAAGACAATCCCACCTAAGATTTCCTTAACATCAACCGAAAATACAGTTAATGACGATGTTTTTCAAGCGATTCAATACCTCCAAACCATCGCATCTACAAGAAGAAAAAATCGCCTCCAAAATGGAGCAATCAATTTTAACAAACACGAAGTCCGCTTTGATTTAGATGATCAAAACAACCCAAAATCGGTCTTGATAAAAGAAAGTAAAGCAGCAAACCATCTAATTGAAGAGTTTATGCTTCTCGCAAATGAATCTGTTGCAACCTATGTCGGGAAACGTAAGCAAGCATCACCTTTTGTTTATCGAGTACATGACGAACCCGATGAAGAAAAACTCGCACAATTTGCACGAATTGCTTTTGGGTTGGGATATAAACTCAACTTAAACACACCAAACACAATTGCAAAATCTATCAATTCATTACTCCAACAAATCGATCAAAAGCCCGAAAAAAATCTACTTGATACTTTAGCCATCAGAAGTATGAGTAAAGCCATTTATACCACACAAAATATCGGACATTACGGTCTTCATTTTTCACATTACACTCATTTCACATCTCCGATAAGGCGTTATCCAGATGTAATTGTTCATCGTTTATTACAGCATTATCTCACTCAAAAAAACCTTCCAAAAATAGACGACTTAGAGCAATATTTAAAACACTGTACAGATCAGGAAATTCTTGCCACTAAAGCAGAACGCGATTCCATAAAATTCATGCAGGTCAAGTATATCTCAAAGTATATTGGTTCAACACAAAAAGGATCCATTTCAGGAGTTACAGAAAGGGGTGTTTTTATTGAATTAGTGGAGAGTAAGTGCGAAGGATTTGTTCGCACACAAGACCTCCCGGATGATTATTATTATTATGATGCAGCCCAATTAAAGATGATTGGTCAACAAACCAAAAAGGAGTATCAGCTCGGTGATCCTGTTCTAGTCACGATCGAAGCAACAGATTTAATTAAGAGACAAATTGATTTATCCATTGCAGACGATTAGTTTTATGTAATTTTGAATAAAGCTTACCCATGAATAATTTTTGGCTTGTTTTTTTTCTATTTTCTACAATTGTTTTTAGCCAACAAAAAACAATAGGAGAGTTTACAGAACTCATCATCAAAGATGGATTACACGTTACGCTGATTTCAGGAGATAAAAACGCAATTTCAATAACAAGTGAAAATAAAAAAGGCGTGACGGTCATAAATAAAGACGGCCGTCTCAAAATCAGTATGAAGCCTTTTCAAACTTTAAAAGGGATTGATGCGAACATTGAGTTGTTCTTTACTGGCGACATCAGTAAAGTTGAAGTAAGCCGTGGGGCTTATCTTTCCGTTCTAGACACGCTCCAAACAAAAGAGCTACATATTCGCAGCAAGAAAGGAGCAGAAATAGAATTAAGTTTATTCGCAAAAAAAGTAAACTACACTGCAAATACAGGTGGCAAAATTATTGTAGCGGGAGAGGTAGAACAACAGCAAATCCGCATCTCATCAGGAGGAACGGTAGACGCACAACGAACCTTATCAAAAGAAAGTATTGCACAAATCACATTTGGAGGATCATGCGAGGTACAAGCCACATCTCTATTTGATCTCACAACACGATTTGGAGGAGTAGCCAGGGTTTATGGAAACCCATTAAAGACGGTTCATAACAAAACACTAGGAGGATCTATTCTTTTTTCAAAACTTCCCGAAGAGTAATGAATGATATTCTTTCAGCACTACCGTTTTCGGTCCTGTTGATTTTTGCTACAGGCCCTCTGTTTTTTCTGATATTAGAAACAAGTATCAGCAAAGGAATCAAACCCGCTTTCTTAATAGACCTTGGCGCAGTCTTTGCGGACGCAGTTTTTGTTCTTGTTGCCTTTCTAGGTACAAAATCACTCTTAGCAGACATCAAGGATAACCCAAATCTATATATACTTGGCGGAGTATTGCTGATGGTTTATGCAATAATTAGTGCAATCACTACAATTCGAAAAAAAGAGGAAATCATCGAAAATGAACCAATAGAACCGAAAGGTTTTCGTTTGTTTTCATACTTCATCAAAGGCTTCTTTTTAAACATCATCAATGTTGGAACCTTTTTGTTTTGGTTAGGTTTGCTTGTCTCAATCGCACCCACATTGGAACTAGAAACCAGTCGTATTATTGTTTTCTTTTCAACCGTTATGCTAGGTTATCTGATCTTAGGGTTTATAAAAATTGTCCTTGCCAAACAGTTGAGCAAAACGCTTACCCCCACTGTCATCTATAAAATCAGACTATCGGTGTGTGTTCTGTTGGTTGTCTTTGGAATCTATTTTATTTATCAAGGTGTTTATGCCCCAGAGCCAGACGTTTTATTGCCCTCTATAAATCAATGGAAGTAAATAAAGAGGCACCGAGCGGATTCGAACCGCTGTACAAGCTTTTGCAGAGCTCTGCCTAGCCACTCGGCCACGGTGCCAAATTCAATGGCAAAAGTAAGCTATTTTAAACAACCAGGGAAGACATCATTCTTCCAACAAAACGGAAACCGACTGTACATCACCCCCAATAGGCGGATTGATTTTCGATACACGAACCCGAATATGCTCCAAACCAGCAACGGAAGATTTGATACGATTAATAATTCGTTGTGCTACATGTTCCAACAACCGAGAAGGTACTTTCATTTCTTCTACAACAATTCGATGAAGGACAACATAATCTGGCGTGTCATTTAAATCATCTGACGAAGAAGCAACCGTCAAATCTGCATTCACCCATAAGTCAACCCGGTATTCACTTCCGATAACGGTCTCCTCTTTCATACAACCATGGTGGCTATATGTTCGGATGTTTTCTAGATAAATTTGGCCCATATTTATTTTTTGCAAAGATAACAAACAAAGCAGCTCTTCCTGTGTGAATTAATTACCTTTGCCATAAATAAACACAGCGTGAACCCTTCGAAAAACTTTATTGAACACATTATTGATGAAGATCTAAAGCAAGGCCTACCTAAAGAGTCTTTACGATTTCGTTTCCCACCCGAACCGAATGGATTTTTACATATCGGACATGTAAAAGCAATTTGCATCAATTTCGGTTTAGGCATGTCATATAATGCACCAGTAAATCTTCGGTTCGACGACACGAACCCCGCAGCTGAAGAACAACTTTATGTAGACGCCATCAAAAAAGACATTCGGTGGTTGGGCTTTCGCTGGGATAAAGAATGCTATGCGTCCGACTATTTTCAAACACTCTATGACTGGGCACTTGACCTAATCAAGTCGGAAAAGGCCTATGTTGATTCGCAAACATCAGAGGAAATTGCAAAGCAAAAAGGCACACCAACCCAAGCAGGTAAAGACAGCCCCTATCGAACAAGAACAGCAGAAGAAAACCTCCTTCTTTTTACCGAAATGAAAGCGGGGAAACACAAAGAAGGAAGTCATGTTTTGCGATTTAAGGGCGACATGAGCTCCCCAAACATGTTGCTGCGTGACCCTGTCATGTACCGAATTTTATTTCAAACCCATCACCGAACGGGCGATCAATGGTGTATTTATCCAATGTATGATTGGACACACGGACAGTCGGATTACATCGAAAAAATATCACACTCATTGTGCTCTTTAGAATTTAAACCACATCGCGATCTTTATGAGGCTTTCTTAACCGAAATATACACTTCCGGCCTCGCACCAAAACAAAGAGAGTTTGCACGCATGAACCTCAATTACACCGTCACGAGTAAGCGCAAATTGATGCAGCTGGTTCAAAACAAAACCGTTTCAGGATGGGATGATCCAAGAATGCCAACGATTAGCGGTCTCCGCAGAAGAGGATACACGGCAACTTCACTACAAAACTTTATTCAGGCAGTGGGGGTAGCAAAACGAGACAACCTTATTGACGCTTCTTTATTAGAGTTCTGTATCCGAGAAGACTTAAATAGAATTGCCCCTCGGATTATGGCCGTACTCAATCCTTTACGTGTTGTCATCACAAATTATCCAGACGGAAAGGAGGAGTGGTTAACCGCCGAAAATAACCCTGAAGATCCAGCAGCAGGAACTCGCGAATTGCCTTTTTCGAAAGCCATTTTGATTGAGCAAGAAGATTTTCGTGAAGAAGCAAACAGAAAATTTTTCCGTCTAAAACTCGGCAAAGAAGTACGCTTAAAAAACGCCTATATTATCAAAGCGGAATCGGTTGAAAAGGACAATAATGGAAAGATTAAAACCGTCTATTGTACTTATGATCCACTGAGTAAAAGTGGAAGCGGAACAGAAGAAAGCCAACGCAAGGTGAAAGGAACCCTTCATTGGGTTTCGGAACTACACGCCCACCAGGTTCAGGTTAGAAATTACGATCGATTGTTTTCAGATCCTAATCCAGACGGCCACAAAGATGTAGACTTTACAAGTTTTCTAAATCAAAACTCCTTGACCGAACAGCAGGCTTTTATTGAACCAAACATTGGTAAACCACATCACGGAAAGAACTACCAATTCCAGCGCCAAGGATACTATGTGGTTGATCCAGACAGCACGGAAACAAACACCATATTTAATCGGACTGTTGGATTACGAGACAATTGGTCCAAAAAATAAAAACATCTTTTTATTTATCTTTTTTCGAACGCCCCTCTTCTTCTCGTTGCCTTTTCATTGCCTCTCCAATTTGATTACTTGCTGTAAACGAAGCAACCATATTGTTTAGCATTTCCGAGCCTGCTTGTGGCGAATTGGGCATCAAAATCAAGTTGCTATTGCTTGCAGACCCAACAGACTGAAGGGTGTCATAGTGCTGGGTGACAACAATAAGCGCAGAGGCCTCCTGTGAGTTGATGTTAACCCCATTCAGCACTTTGACAGAGTCCTCTAGCCCACGTGCAATTTCGCGCCTTTGATCAGCAATCCCTTGGCCTTGTAGTCGTTTGGATTCAGCCTCAGCTTTTGCTCGTTCTACGATTAAAATGCGCTGCGCATCCCCCTCAAATTGCGCAGCAACCTTTTCTCTTTCTGAAGCATTAATCCGATTCATGGAGTCCTTGACCTGTGCATCGGGATCAATATCAGTTACGAGGGTTTTGATGATATCAAACCCATAGTTTATCATTGCATCGTTGAGTTCTGTTTTGACTGCAATTGCAACATCATCTTTTTTCTCAAAAACGTCATCCAAAATCATTTTAGGGACCTCTGCACGAACAACGTCAAATACATAAGAGGTGATTTGGTCTTGGGGAAAGTCAAGCTTGTAGAATGCATCATAAACTTTGTCTTTAATCACCTTGTATTGTACAGAAACTTTAATCTTAACAAACACATCGTCTTTCGTTTTTGTTTCGACGACAACATCGAGTTGTTGAATACGTAAGCTCACGCGCCCAGCTACGCGATCGATAATTGGAATCTTGAGTTGCAGGCCAGAATGACGAACCCCAACAAACTTTCCAAAACGCTCAACAATTGCAGCAGACTGTTGCTTGACGATAAAGAATGTTCCAAAGAGTAAAACAAAGGCCAGAAAGCCCAACAAAGAATATGTTATTATAGACATGATTAATGCATTTTAGATTTCCACTAAAGATAATCAAAAAACGACTATTTTATCGCTCTTAAAGCGAATTGAATACGCTTAATTACCTCTCTCGTACCCAAAGTCTTAATTAGCAAGAATAAGTCAGGCCCAGAAAGAGACCCCACAATTACTACACGCAGCGGCCCCATTAATGCACCAAGACTCAAACCCGAATCTTCGGCGATCTTCTTCATGGCGTTTTTTAGCAGATCTATTGACGCTTCACTTTCTTGAGGAAGAATGTCAACCACGGAAAGTAAAAGACTTTTCGTTTTTCCTTTCCACACTTTTTTAAGTGCTTTTTCATCGTAGCTTTTCGGCCTCTCAAAAAAGATGACAAGCTCTCGCCAAAGCCCTGTGGTTAGGACAATTCGTGGCTGAATCATCATCGCGATAGAGTTTAGTTTGTTTTCATCATGAACGACAAACCCATGACTTTCGATAACAGCATTACACAGACGACTAAAATCAGAAACGGATAAGCGTTGGACGTGCTGCTGGTTAAACCATTTGTTTTTCTCGGGATCAAAGCGCGCGCCCGCATGATGAACCCTTTTCAAATCGAATAACGAAATCAGCTCCTCTAATGAGAATATCTCGTTTTCGCCACCATCGTTCCAACCGAGTAACGCAAGAAAATTCAATACCGCCTCTGGTAAATAACCCTCTTCTTTATAACCTGTTATGCCACCTTCCCACTGTATTGGAAAAACAGGAAAACCGAGTTTGTCGCCATCCCGTTTAGAAAGCTTTCCTTTACCGCTTGGTTTGAGAATCAAAGGTAAATGTGCAAAATCAGGGGGTGTCCAACCAAACGCATTATACAACTTTAAATGCAGCGCCAACGAAGGCAACCATTCTTCTCCACGAATAACATGAGAAATTTCCATGAGGTGATCATCTACAACATTTGCAAAATGATAAGTTGGCATACCATCGCTTTTATAGAGTATTTTATCATCCAACAACTTGCAATCAATCGCTACGTTACCCCGAACGGAATCCGGACAATTGTAGATGGAAGATCCTTTTTCATCCCACATCAAAAAACGAACAACATAAGGGTGTTCGTCGTCCAACTTCTCCTTTGTTTTCTTCTCCCCCAAAACTAAACTGTTGTTTAGCTTCATTCGGTTGTGCCAATTATAGATAAATGTTTTACCATTCTTTTCATGGTTTTTGCGATGTTTTTCTAAGCTCTCAGCAGTATCAAACGCATAATACGCAAGTCCGCTTTTAACGAGTTTAAGTATATATTTTTGATATACATCGCGCCTTTCACTTTGTCGGTATGGACCAAAATTTCCAGGGTGGGTTGGGCTCTCGTCGGGCTCAATACCAAGCCACGCTAAGCAAGATTGGATATATTCTTCTGCACGATCAACAGAGCGTTTCTGGTCGGTGTCCTCAATACGCAACACAAATTTTCCATTGTGTTTTCTCGCATACAAATAGTTGTAAAGCGCTGTTCGCACCCCACCGATGTGTAGAGGTCCTGTTGGGCTTGGGGCGAAGCGGACGCGTACTGAATTGGCCATGCAAAATTTTTTGTAAAGATATCGTCTATTCATGATAACACGAAACCAGAGAAATAATAATGTAAAACACTGAAAAACAGCTAGTTGTGGTTTTTAGCTGTTTTCTATATTGGCTTACAACACAGGAAACACCTACCTTTGTCCTGTGAAAAAGATTACGTTACAAGTACATAATCAATTTTCTGTTCTAAACCAAGAACAGCTTTTAAGCTGGATATCGGATTGTGTTTTGCTGTTGGGTAAGCAAATTGGGGATATTCATATCGCACTGATGGATGATGATGCCCTGTTGGAGCTCAACCAAAAACACTTAGACCACAATGATTATACAGATGTGATTACATTTGATTACTCTACTCCTAAAGCAGTTAATTGTGATATTGCGGTATCGACAGATCGTGTGTCAGAAAACGCTACTCACGAAGGCGTGACCGTAGAAAATGAACTCGCAAGGGTACTCATTCACGGCATACTTCATTGTGTAGGCTATTCAGACAAAACCCACAATGACAAACAGATCATGCGGAAGAAAGAAGAAGAAATGTTAAAACGGTTCCACGTGGAACACAAACCCCTATAGGAAATGTTTGCAAAAGAATATGACGTCATTGTTGTTGGTGCAGGACACGCGGGGTCTGAGGCCGCCGCCGCCGCCGCAAACATGGGGAGTCAAACCCTTTTGATTACTATGAATTTGCAAAACATAGCACAAATGTCTTGCAATCCTGCTATGGGGGGTATAGCAAAAGGTCAAATTCTTCGCGAAATCGATGCGCTTGGCGGATATAGCGGAATTGTTACCGATAATACAGCGATTCAATTCAAGATGCTGAACAAATCTAAAGGTCCAGCAATGTGGAGTCCAAGGGCACAGTCTGACCGCATGCGTTTTGCAGAGGCGTGGCGACTGCGCTTGGAAGAAACACAGAATGTAGATTTTTATCAAGAAATGGTCACCGACTTACTCTTCGACAAAGATCGGGTTTGTGGCGTTAAAACATCTTTGGGGTTAGAGGTTTATGCCAAGTCTGTGGTGCTAACAAGCGGGACCTTTCTCAATGGTTTGATTCATATTGGTGAAAAACAATTTGGTGGAGGACGCGCTGGGGAAAGCGCCTCTTTTGGAATTACTGAAAGACTTGTTGAAAGAGGGTTTTCTGCTGGGAGAATGAAAACAGGGACACCACCACGAGTTGATGGGCGATCTTTAGACTATACCAAAATGATTGAGCAACCAGGCGATGACCAACCAAGCACCTTTTCTTTTTTACCATCAGCTAAACCCCTTAAAACACAACGGTCATGTTATATGACCTACACCAATCCAGAAGTACACGACTTATTGCGCGAGGGCTTTAATCGTTCACCGATGTTTAATGGACGAATTCAAAGTATTGGACCCCGCTATTGCCCCTCTGTTGAGGACAAAATTAATCGTTTTGCTGATAAAGACCGACATCAAATTTTTGTCGAACCAGAGGGTTGGAACACTGTAGAAGTTTATGTAAATGGATTCTCAACATCCTTACCAGAAGATGTTCAGTATCGTGCCTTAACAGCAGTTTCGGGTTTTGAAAACGTAAAGTTCTTTCGCCCCGGTTATGCCATAGAGTATGATTATTTTCCACCAACACAACTCAAACACAGTCTAGAAACTAAGCCGATTGCGGGTTTGTTTTTTGCGGGCCAAATCAATGGAACTACAGGCTACGAGGAAGCAGCAGCCCAGGGACTAATGGCTGGAATTAACGCGCACCAATATCACACAGACCAAGAGCCCTTTTCCCTTCGTAGAGATCAAGCTTATATCGGCGTGTTGATCGATGATCTGATCACAAAGGGAACAGAGGAGCCCTACCGAATGTTTACGTCTCGTGCAGAATATCGAACACTGTTGCGCCAAGATAATGCGGACACCCGCCTCACCCCATTGTCACACAAAATCGGGCTAGCTTCTGACGCACGACTCAAAGAAATGGAAAAATCTCAACACCAAGCCGACAGCCTAATCCGATATATGAAGAAAACAAGCATACAACCAAAGGATATTAATCCCATCTTACAAGACAGAGAAACGGCAGAAATTAAACAATCCACGAAGCTTTCAAAGATACTAACACGCCCCCAACTCAAAATGAAAGATTTATTGGGATTAACCCCACTCGATCAGTATTTTCAAACAAACCAGACCACCCAAACAACTATAGAACAAGCAGAAATACAGATAAAATACGCAGGCTACATAGAAAAAGAAGAGGCGCAAGCCCAAAAACTAGATCGGCTAGAATCGATTAAAATACCTCAGGGTTTTGATTATCTTGCGATCCAATCCATATCGACAGAGGCTAGACAAAAGCTGACCGAAATTCAACCACAAACCCTATCCCAAGCGTCTCGAATCAGCGGTGTTTCACCAAGCGACATCAGTGTTTTATTAGTCCATATGGGGCGCTAGGTTCCACGTGGAACAATATGATTTTGCAATGAACAAAACAGTTTGTATAGACCACTTAGTTACTGGAGAACCTTTTGTCTTAGCACCCCACGAACACTTCGATATTTTACAAACAAGCCCTCAACCCAAAGAGCTTGAGAAGTATTATGATCATCCAAACTATATATCGCACAAAACAAAAGGCAAGTCTTTGTTTTTTGTTTTTTACACATTGTTGAGACGCTGGAATCACAATTACAAATTAAAACAGATTCATAAACATGTTTCAGAAAAAGGGCGGTTATTGGATTTTGGAGCCGGTACAGGGTCTTTTGTTGAATTTTCGAATAAGCATAATTGGCAGTCTGAGGGATACGAACCCAACACCAATGCTCATGGATTAAAAACAAAATTTATTACTTCATGGAACAACCCAAAGGCATATAAAGCGATTACGGCTTGGCATGTTGTAGAACACCTACCAAATCCAAGCGATTTTCTAAAACGCGCTCACAACTCTTTACAGGATTCCGGAAGGCTTTTTGTTGCTTTGCCAAACTACAAATCCTGGGACGCCAACCACTATGGTACAATGTGGGCCGGTTTTGATGTGCCTAGACATCTTTGGCACTTTTCACCAAAGGGGTTTATGGGTTTAGCGGAAGAATGCGGATTCGAAACGGAAAAAACCTATCCTCTGTATTTAGATGCATATTATGTGTCATTGCTTTCCGAAAAAAATCGTAAATCCAGATTTCCGTGGCTCAAGGCTTTATGGTCAGGATGGCGATCAAATCGCGCCGCAAAACATCTGAAAAACTACTCTTCGCTAATTTATGTTTTACAAAAACGAAAATAAGCGCTTCTAAGCGCGTTTTATGATGTTGATGTATCACAAGATCAAAAAAACAAGCAAAATTTAAGACAAAACAGGCGGGGTGTGAATGTGCTTTGTGAGTTTTAACGATAAATCAGAGAAGATCATTTTGGCGCTACCATTACGCTCAACATGAAGGTAAGCAGACTCTAACTCACTGATAATCAGATGAATATTTCCATTATGGACATAATTTGAAAAGCGAGAAAATTCAAAATTACCTTTTGGTCTATAGCTTGTAAGTTCAGAAACACCATACTTAATCAGTAATGCTTGACGAAACAAATCGATGCTAAACAACAAGAACTGTTTTTGTGTTTCCCGACCAACACCCGCAATTTGTTGACTCCAATTTAGTAGTTCAACAACAGACCCTTTGTTTCGCTTTGCTTTAAAAGCGGTGCGCACCCAACTCACAAACCAATCTTCAAAGGGCGCCCCCTCGACTCTCATCAAGTGTAAAGCACGACTCAACTGTCCATTGGCTTGTGAGCTAACACTCTCAGCCACTTCGCGAGCTGTCCCATAAGAGATCAATGCCTTTGAAATGGCATTTTCCGGCAGCAGCGAAAAGCGGACACCCTGACATCGCGAGCGCAGTGTTTCAAGAACTTGATCCTCGTGATTAGAAATGAATATAAGAAGTGTCTTTTCTGGGGGTTCTTCTACAAGCTTGAGCAACTTGTTGGCCGCAGCGAGGTTGAGTTTATCGGCCTGCCATACCACAACACCTTTCCACCCGCCCTCATAAGCAGTTAAGGATAGTTTTTTTGTGATTTCTTCTGAATCTAAAACACCGATTTGACCCTGTTTGTTTTCGATTTCGAGTTGTTGGTACCAATCAAACAGAGTACCGAAACGGTTGTTTTCGACAAATAAACGCCAGTCTTGTAAAAAATGATCTGATGTCGGTTTGGTTTTCACTTTAGTGTTGGCCGCTACCGGAAAAATAAAATGAAGATCAGGGTGGGTCAGCCGATCAAATTTCAAATCACAAGAAGACTTGTCGGCATTTGGTTCTTGACAAAACACAGCCCGCATAAACGCGATGGCAATCGCAAGCATTCCAACACCCTCAGGGCCAGTAAACAGTTGGGCATGAGGAACCCGCCCCAAAGAAATACTTTCACGAAGAGCCTTAATTTGAGACTCATGGCCGTAGATTTGATCAAACCGCATAGACAAATATACGCATCCAACAACGAAATAAATAGCAAACAAGACAAACGTAAACGGAGAAGAAAAACGTACATTTGCTCGCAAAATTCACAAAATGCGAACCTTAGACACTGCCAATTTTTCAAACAAAAAGGTACTTATTCGGGTTGACTTCAATGTCCCCCTCGACGAGAATAAACGAGTGACAGATCACACGAGGATAAAAGCAGCCAAGCCAACAATTGATAAGGTCTTGGCAGAGGGGGGAAGCTGTGTGCTGATGACCCATTTGGGGCGACCAAAAGGGGTAGATGACAAGCTGTCCTTGCGCCACATTGTTTCTGAAACACAAAAGGTGTTGGGTGTTGATGTTCAGTTTTCAAAAGACACGATTGGCCCTGGAGCTGAAGCGAAGGCCCAAGCATTACAACCAGGCCAAGTTATGTTGTTGGAAAACCTCAGGTTTTATGACGAAGAAACCAAAGGCGATGAACAGTTTGCAAATGCACTCTCAACCTTGGCGGATTGCTATATTAATGACGCGTTTGGAACAGCACACCGTGCACACGCCTCAACAACCATAGTTGCTCAATTTTTTCCAAAAGCAAAGTATTTTGGTTACCTATTAGCACAAGAAATAGACGCGATAGATCGCGTGATGTCAACGGGCGAAAAGCCCGTGTTGGCAGTGCTTGGAGGTGCAAAAGTATCCTCCAAGATTACGATTATCGAAAACATATTGGACAAGGTAGACCATCTGATTATTGGAGGCGGGATGTCGTTTACGTTTGCCAAAGCGATGGGCGGACAAATTGGAAATTCCATTTGCGAAGACGACAAACAAGAATTAGCCCTTTCAATTCTGTCAAGCGCAAAAGAGAAAGGCGTTCAAATCCACTTACCAACAGATGTGGTTGCGGGAGACCAGTTTTCAAATGAGGCAAATCAACAAATTTTCCCAATCGACCAAATTCCAGACGGTTGGGAAGGTATGGATGCTGGCCCAGAAAGTTTGGCAGCGTTTCGTGAGGTGGTGTTGAAGAGTAGAACCATACTCTGGAATGGCCCATTAGGTGTCTTTGAATTCTCTCGCTTTTCACAAGGAACGATCGCTTTGGGCGAAGCCATATCAGCAAGTACAAAAAATGGCGCATTTTCACTAGTCGGTGGAGGAGACTCGGTAGCAGCAGTAAAACAGTTTAATATGGAAAACGAAGTCAGTTATGTATCCACAGGTGGAGGGGCAATGCTTGAAAGTTTGGAGGGGAAAACCCTCCCAGGAATCGCAGCAATTATGGCTTAGTTTTTGATAAAGGAAGACCATGAAAAGCTATCTCATCCCCCTTGTTCTTCTACTGATTACGATCTCTTGTCAGAACAAAAATAGCGCGCCTCTTGTTTTGTCCTCCAACGGTAACATTAACACAATCACGGTGGTGATGACCGATCAATTGTGGGCAGGAACCATTGGCCAAGCGGTTAGAGATATGTATGCCTATCCTGCTGAGGGCTTGCCCCAACAAGAGCCATTATTTGATCTTAAGCAAATTCCACCGGAGGTATTTACGGGGTTCGCACAGTCAAGCCGAAGCGTACTATGGGTTGGAATTCGTGATCAAACGAACATCCGCATTGACAAAAACACCTATGCGCAACCGCAGACTGTGGCGGTTTTTACCGCACCAACCCCCACGGCACTTACAGAAATTATTATTTCTCAATCTGATGAAGTAATCAAAACCCTTCGCACACAGGAGCGTGCCGAACGTTTGCGCAGAATTCGCAAGTCGACCTACCCCAATCATGGTCTCGACAAAAAATTTGGGTTTACGTTGACGATGCCGTCTGCTTATAAAACACTTAAGGAAAATGAAACCACGTCATGGTTTCAACGAGAAATTCAAAAAGGACACATTAACCTACTTGTAACAACAACCCCTTATGACGAGGACATTGTCTTTAATCAAAATCTAGAAAAAATCATTGCTCAACACGATTCTATCGGAAAGGCATTTATTCCGGGACGCTTACCCAATAGCCATTTAATCACAGAAAAAGCATACGAACCATATATCTACAACACTACATTTGGAAAGAAACCCGCATTAGAAATTCGCGGAACATGGGAGGTGCAGGGCGACTTTATGGCTGGTCCGTTTTTACAGTATATCATCAATGACAAACCGAACAACAGAAATATTTTATTGGAAGGATTTGTGTTTGCACCTTCTACAGCTAAGCGAGATTATGTATTTGAAATCGAAACGGTACTTCGGTCTTTACAAGAAAGCCGCTAAAGAATTATTTCTTTTCAGCGTCGTCTTCCTTGGAAGCGTCTTTAAACTCTTTGATACCAGTACCTAGTCCGCGCATGAGCTCTGGAATCTTACGCCCCCCAAACAAGAGCACAACCAAAACTACAAGAAGGACAATTTGCCAAGGGCCGATTGCTAAAGGAACAAAAATTGCGGACATAAGAGATTATTTTAAACAAATGTAATAAAGTTTTTCGAACTCTCAGACACCTCAAAACAGAGTTGGTTATATTTGCAAACAATGGCCAAATCAAATCACAAAGACAAGAAATCGTTACGCGCCAGATTTTTGGCAAAATATCGTTTTGTTGTTCTCAACGAGAACACGTTCGAGGAGATACTATCTTATAAACTCAGCCGGCTTAATGTTTTTATGATTGTCAGCATTTCTGCGATTATTTTAATAGGAGCAACTTATATGATTATTGCCTTAACCCCCCTCAAAGAATACATCCCGGGATATGACTCTACCGCCATGCGGCGACAAGCAATCAACAACACCTATGTTATAGACTCTTTGCAGCAACAACTGCT
>MDTD01165049.1_pt1 | contig 15638 bp, 5 predicted proteins | sample 811221 | NCBI WGS metagenome assembly MDTD01 (sample SAMN05326646, study PRJNA326480) | marine metagenome | isolation source: seawater | place: Pacific Ocean: South West | collected 2011
GTTTACAGCAGGGGACGGTTTAGATTTATCCTCTACTACGTTTAGTTTGGATCTGAAGTCAAGCGGCGGCCTCGCAATTGACAGTACAGAGCTTACTATCGATTATGCCGGCAACGATTCAGTTATTAAGTCTGCTACAGACGGCACAAGCTCAGGTGAGAATATTACAGTTGCTAATCAAGACTTAGTTCTCGTTCAAGATGTGACTGACGGAAATGTTAAGTTTGTTGAAGCTAGTCAGCTACCCGGATCTAGCGGAAGTGGAAATATTGGTGCTGCTGAAGATGGAGACTACACAGATGGTCTTTTTACTGACTTTACGTCATCAACACCTATTGGAACCCCTGTAGATAGATTTAATGAGGTTCTCAAGTTACTTGTTCCAACCCCTGCCCCGGACCTAGACGATATCGACAGTAATATAAATTCAGGTGTCGCAGGTGATTTATCATTCGGTGCTTCAAACGATCAATCTTCGGCTTCTCCAGCTTATGTTACAGTTGGTAACTCTGCTGGATTAGGAACAACAGCAGATGTCAATAATTTGTACACTACTGCTACCAACGGAAACAACTTGCGAAGAGGTTTATTTAACGGCAGCGTAGATCATACGGGTGATCTGAATGAAGATGTGGCCGCAGACATTACGTCTCCTTCAAGTAGAACAAACTTTCCTGCTAACTCTTTTGGAAACGGAGACATTGGCTCACTTATACTAGAAGTTAACGGGTCCAACTTATTCACACTAGATCTGACTGCAGGAGGAACAGGAACAGGATCACCAGGCTCAGGAACAGGAAACCACGTCAACGGTAACGGATCAGGGTTTACTAATCTATCAATCGCAGCAAACGGTACGTTTGACAATGGAACCTCTTTCGCTAGCTTTAAGCACAGAACAGGAAAGTGGAAGGTTGCAGCTGCTGATCAAAGAAACGGGTGGAACTACGTTAGAGTCAAGCACGATAAAGGCGGAGGATCGGTAGTTACCACAAACTATGTCGAGTGGGTCAATGACAACAACTCAGACGCTCTAGCGGCTAGTGGAAATAGTTTGACATTTTCAGGATCCGGCTCGCAGCAGCTTTCCGGTGTTACATACTTTACAACTGGCGACGCCCGATATCAAGTTACAGTTTCAAACGCTTACAAATATGTTTACGACAAAACAACTAATCACACATTTACAACAACAAGTACAGGTGCACTCAACTCAGGCGTGTCTTACGGCATTAGTGATATCACGCCTGCAGATATCGGTGGATCCGAAGATCATACAAAGCAGATCTCTGTAGATGAAGTAGATTCAGTTACAGCTAACTACATGCTGAACGGTGGTCTTACAGCAGGAATTAGTGTTGCGCATCCAATTAAAGCTAATTTGTCGAACGGAGGACAAGCGTCAGCTACCGGAATCCTTCTATACAATGTGACAGACACAGCTACAGTGCTATCTGAGACATTTCAAGATGAAGCTTTTAGGTTACAAGCAGGCACATACGCAAATCAATCTGACGCTGCTTCTGGAAACGCATGGGATTCTTCTATAAGTCTTGTACATGGATCAGATACAGGGCATAACACAGGGCTTCAGGTTTTCCGAGAAAGATTGTACGCACCAGCAAACACAATACTTTCTGGAGACTTTAGAAACACCGGCGACGGAGGCTCACTAGCGAACGGCCCAGCAGGAAATCCTAACTATTCAGGTGCATCTGGCACCCGAACATACTATAGAAAGTTTCAAAACACATCGGGAGGCGCCGTTCGAGACTTTTCCTATTCTATCGCCGGCGATGTGACCTTGGTAGGTGCATCAGACTCAATCGGGTCTAATGACAAGTTTAAGCTTTCATTTAAGATGCCAAGTGATGGTTCAGGAAATACTACAGGTTTTCTAGATGCGAAAAACGCATTTGCGCTAGGAAGCACGTCAGATGGAGACGGAGGTGCAATCGGAACTGTTGATACATCTGACTCGATGACAAATCATATCTCATTTGGTACTGTAGAAATTGGACCTAACGAGTACATCGTTGCTAAGATTGAGGCATCACACCAGTGGACAGGTTATATTGAAACTTTCTCTGTGTCATTCGGCGCGGTTGGGACTGTTGCTTCATCACCAAACGTTAACAACATCGATCAAGACACTGACGGAGTCGCAGCAAATCTATCCTTTGGTGATACTTTAACAAAAGCTGGATACTCAACTGTTGAAAACACAGCTGGTGGATCAGAAAGAAATGCGAACGATCTTTACGCTCTTTCTGCTCCAAGGCACGGCGTGCTAGACGGATCAAGTGCAGTTGTTGGAACAATCAACGAGTCTACATCAGCTAACTCTAATGCATATCCGGCAAATGCTTTTGGCAGTGGTGTGGCAAACACAGGCACTTTGAAACTAGAAGTTAACGGTTCGGTCATTCACTCAGTCGACCTTTCTAGCTTCAGCTCAGGTGATAGTTTGATTGGAGGCGCAGGAACATCAGGCTTTACCAGCTTGTCTGCTGCTACAAACGGAAGAGACGGATCTAATTTGCCTGACTTTACAAAATGGTGGAGAACCGGTTCTTGGAGGGTAGCAACCGCAAACCAAAGAACAGGATGGAACTACGTAAGAGTTATTCACACAATTGGAGGTGACGATCATGAGTCAACATATGTTGAATGGGTAAACGATCCTGACAGTTCAACCATATCATACTCCGGTGTTGCTGTAAGCGACTTTACAGAAAGTGGGACTTCATACTCACTATCAGGCGTAACATATTTTCAGTCTCCTGTCGGTAAGTTCTTCTTTACAGTCTCCAACTTGTACAAGTACGTTTACAGTGACGCAGCAAACGCAATTAGGTTTCCAACTTCTACAAACTGCACTTTTACGCAAATCGTTGCAGCAGGTTCAGGTGTCAATAATGCAACAACCAACGCTGCACAGGCTTCATTGCCGACTCTAAATACTTCAGTTAGTGCTGCACATGATCAAAATCTAGTTGTTACAGGATCATTCTCTGTTGATTCTGCAACTTCCATTCCCGGAAGTTTGCAAAATGTTACTGTTATAGGAAGAACACATCATCCTTTGAAAGGGAATACCAATACTGCTTCTACATCAAGTGGAAACTTGCTAATCTTTACTGATACAGACACGTCGACTACTCTTGTAGAAAACTTTGATGGCGAGTCGAAACGTCTGAAGAATTCAGTGGATTATACACAGCAATCTCACGTAACTGCAGGATCTAGTGCTTGGTCTAGTTCAGAGAGCTTGGTAGGAAACGGATCCGGATCGAACGAAGGTCACAATAACGGCCTAATGGTTTTTAACGAAAAATTGGTAGGATTTGTTGGGGCTCACAACACAAACACTGACTTCGGTGCACTTATAGGACCGACAGCCAATCCTGACTACAGTTCAGTTTCGGCAGGAAATAGAGAATACATTAGATGGTTTAGAAATACCGAAGGTGCTGCAAGACAGATGTTCCAGATTACTCTAAACGGTTCGGGTACAATTATTGCTGCAACTGCATCTTTAGGATCAAATGCAAATCTTCAGGTTGCTTTTAAGATTCCATCATCAAACGCTTCTCAGTCAACTGGATGGATGGATATTGCGACCACATTCGCTACTGACGAATACGATGACAACGATGGATGTTTTGACTCTGGAAATGGTGCATTTGACAGTTCGCTAAACGCAACAAACTGGGGAACTTTCGGTACACACTTCGTTAACAATAACGAGTACATACTTATGAGAGTTAAGGCTTATTCATCATGGACAGGTAATATCACACAGGCGACTTTGGCTTGGCGAACTGCTTAATTTCTAAGGAACCGCGATGGCATATGATGCAAAAACAGAGCGCTTGCTATCGCTCAAAAAGCTATCAGGCAAGGCACACACCTCGAACAATAAAGGGCTTTCTAATGAAGCTTTAGGTTCAGGTATTACAGTTGCTGCTGCTTCTGTTTTTGGTCAGGCTGTACCTGCTTCTCCTAATTCATCATCTTTGTACGCAATAACAGACACAGTTGTTGAATATGTGAGGCTGTCTGCTTCTTTTATTCAAGGGTCAGATACTTCGTCAGGCCAGCATGGTTTTGCTCTTACGTTGCCTGACGACTATGTAGCCAATTCTTCAAACCCTAAAAAAGGAACTGGGTTTTATACTAATGGCGCAGTTGTAAATGCTTCGAAGGGAGGTCTTCAGTTAGTACCTCCTTCTTTTGGGAACGCCTACGAAGCAAAGCTATACCATACTGCTTCAAATGTTCAGACTCAAATTCCTTTGCTAGACGCTAGAGATTGGAACTTAGACTATTTTAACGGCATAGTGTTTCAGCAGGACCCACCAGGAACTGGTTTTCACGCCCAAAACCCAACATACGTCGATGCTTACATATACATTGGAGACTATGTAGGGTCAATGCTAGGAAGTACTGGTGCTGGAGACCAAGGTGCAACATATCTTGTGCTTACAAACACAGGATCTCTCTCGGGTGAAAGAGCACTTGTAGCCGGCCCAGGATTGACCCTTATTGATGGTGGTGCAGGATCTTCTGCCACACTTCGAATTGATGACAATATTGTTGCCACCCTTACAGGAAGTTTATTTACAGGTGCTCAAAAGTTTCAGTCAGGCCTTTCGGGTTCTCTCACAAACCTTGTTGACGGGACTTCTTATCTGAAAGGTGGTACCAACGTAGAAATTAGCACAGGATCAGATGGATCTGTCACAATTGCTGCCCCAGGTCTTTCAGTCGATGGTTTTGATAGGAACGCACAATTTTTAGTGCTTTCAGCAACAGGGTCAATGGCAAACGAAAGAGTCTTTACAGCAGGTACAGGAATATCTGTTAACGACGGTGGCTCAGGTGCTGCTTTTAGTGTTGGAATAGACAATAATGTAGTTGCAACAATATCAGGTTCTACTTTCACTGGGCCTGTCAAGTTTAATCAAGGTCTTAGTGGATCACTAACAAAAATACAATCAGGGCTAAGCTATCTTATAGCAGGTACAAACGTAACAATTGCCTCTGCATCAAATGGTCAAGTTACTATATCTGCTGCAAATCCGACAAATGCTGAAGATACTAATCTTCGAACCGGTCCTTTTGTAACATTTGAACAGTCGAGCCACATGTCTAATGAAAGAGTAATAACCGCGGGTGAAGGAATTACTCTAGACACTAGTGAGGCTGGAGCATTGACTATAAAAGCTGATGCTTTAAATTTAACCAGAGAAAAGCTTTACTATACTCTGACAGGAAGCGTAAGTGCAAACTCAAACTTTCAAGTCGCAGGTTCTAATTTTAGTGAAGTATCATTTTCACCAAACGCAATTGACATTCACGTCAACGGTATGTTAGTCCAGTCAGGTACAAACTCTCAAACAACAGGAGGTCAAGCTGACTACACAATCACAGGGACTGATACGATAAAGTTTGGTTTTGCCCTAGAAAAAGATGATGTTGTTGCTACATCTGTAATTACATCAGGATCTGCAGCTTCCGGAGGAGGAGGAGCTCCTACATCTGCGCCCTACATAACGTTTGGTGCCTCAGGAGGTCTGAGCAACGAAAGAGTACTGACATCTGGGATTGGGGTTGAAGTTGATACTAGTGTTGCAAACCAGATTAGACTAAATGTAAACAGACAAAAAGTTTCGTATAGTGTTACAGGTTCACACCCATCAGGAAATCGTCTGACGCTTCCTGGTGTAGACTTTTCAGCTGGATCTTATAAAGATGAACACATCGATATCTTTATCAACGGAGTACTGATGACGTCTGGTTCGAACGAAGATTACACCCTGTTTGGAGATGCAAACAATCTGGTTGTGAATTTTGCCTTGTCAATTGATGATAAGGTAACTGTGATGATTCAATAATGGCTTCGTCGCCATACTTATATTTGAATTTTCACGTATGTGTTGAAGGAAGGAAGAGCGTTGTACGAGACATCCGATTTAGCCATGGCTGCCTATCTAATGCTGCATGATTTTAGGTTGCTAGATGCATCACGTTTAGCATCTGGAAAGTTTAAGTTTGTTTTTGAAGATCCTAAGAAGCAGGCAAAGGCGAAGGCAGTCGAGTTTCTATCATCTGACTGTTGCAAGTTTGACACACACATCAAAAACTTAAAAAAGTTACTTTACTAGTCGAGTTTGTTATTCTTATAGAATAGCAAAACAGTATCGATTAGGAGGCTCCGTGTCAGGCATACTTGATAAAAAGAAAAGAATTCTTGACTTTATCATCACAGAAGAAGGAAGAAACCAGGCAGCAAATGGCGAGCTAAGAATTCATTACGCATCATTCAGCGACTCAGCTGCTTTTTATACAGAAATCTCTGGGTCATACGCAGATGATATAACAAACAGAATTCAGTTTGAGTGCAATGTTAAACCTCAAGATGCCATAGTTTTAGAGAACCCACCAGTCTATGCTTCAGATACTATTGCTAAGCAACCTGCAATCAGGCCGTTTCAAACTTCTACGTTTAAGGTCGGCGGATCAAATGTTCAATTCGCGACGCCATCTAGCGGTTCTGCTACAACAGTTATGCTTACAGGGTCTCAAATTCCAAACATCGCTGACGATCTGTGTAGTTCTCTTAGTCAAAACTTTAAAGACATGCAGATTATTGGAACTTTTGATCCGTTTGACGATTCTTCAGAATTTGAAATCTTTCCGAGCTCTAAAGAGTTTACAATTAAACAAAACTTAACCGGAGTGTCTATAACGAGTTCAGAAAGCATATTTCAAGATGCAAAATTTCAACACCTTCCTAACTACATGTACTTGCCACCTGTTAATAAAAGCGTCTCAGATGGTGAAACACTGTTGGGAGAATACACAAATTATAGCTCTAGGGCACCTCTAAGTTTAGAAGAAGTGATGAGACAATTAGAAGATCATCAATCAGTAACATTTGAGTTTGCAGAGACTTCAAGAGAAAATAATGTTATAATTCAGCCGATTGAGTTTAAAGAAAACGACATTAAGAAGCTGGCTATTATTGATTATGGAGAGTTTATAGATAACGACCCAGAGTCACCAGGCAAGAGACTGTTTTTTGTAGGTAAGATTTACGCAGACTCAAAAGGTAACACTACATACAAAAACATTTTTACGGTTATAATGGACTAGCTATGAGAATTAAAAACAAGTACAAATCTTTTGGAGTCAAGACCAAGAAAAAGAAGCAAGAGAGGTCTAGAATAACTTTCAATGATATCATTATTGTAGGGGATGATGAAGAAAAAGCAGAGCTAATTGACATTGAAGAAGTCCCGGGAAGCAAAAGAGCCGGTCAAACTGTTCTAGATGCCAAGGGTGAATTTATCTACGACGTCGACTTTCTAATTGACGCTGAGGCAGCACTGGCAGAGTCTGTAACTGCCGTAGAAATAGTCTTCTATAAAAGTCCGCCTCGAAATAGAAAGAAGCCGTCAGGAAAAAGTCAAAAAGATATTAAGAGTGCCATCAAAAGAAAGAAAAAAAGAAGAAACAAGACTTATGAGTCAAGAGAGACAGCTGGTCGACCAAAACTAGATCCTATAATTGCAAGGGCAGTAGTTAGCTTAGGAGAAGAGTTTAAAGAATCTGCAGCACTTAAAGTTCTTTTGGAAAAACAAAATTCAAAAAAGAGAAAAATAAAGAGAATTGCACCTGTTTCAGAAGTGTCTATCAAAACAATTAAACTGAAAGAAGACTCTGAAAGAAGAAACATTAAGGTTCGAAAAGGTGGCAAAAACAAGATCCACAAGGGTATGCATCATCTAAAACTAAAAGCACCATCAGGGGTTGCTACAAAAAAGTCACATGTTAAGCAAAGTTCTAAAATTTCAAAAAAGACAATGCTTAAAATGGCACAGTCAAAAGGTCATAGTCTTTTGTCTGCTGGCAAAAGCTTGCATCCTGTGGCTCCGCTCTTTCTGTCTAAATCAAAAGACTCTAGCATAACAAAGAATAAAAAGAAAAAGTCTGTACACAAAAGTGTTAGAAAATTCACAGTCAAGCAAACTAAAAGAGGTAAGTCGTCTGCAGGATCAAAAATAAGACCGATCAAGACGTCAGACAATCAGTTTATAAACGCAATCCAAAGATCATTTATAACAGAGAAGAAAACAACAAGAAGATTAGATCGAGAAGATCATACAGGTGAAATAAAGCTTAAGACTAGAATGATTCCGTATAGCGTCAGTGTAGGAGTAGGAATAAAAACAGCAGGATTAAAAGAAAATCTTACTATGAGGGTTCGTCTCATTCACGATAGAAAAACACCGGGTACTTCGAAGTTCTATCCCGTAAGTCATAAATCCCAGGTTGATGAACTTCTTACACCTGACGATGCTCCGGAAATGTCAGCAGGACAAAATTCAAAAAACCCATCAGTGATTAGGCTTAGGATTAGCCAGCAAGATGATATTGCAAATTCAGTGAAGATTTTTAGGAGAAAAATTACTGAAGACAGGCAGGATCCTGACTATAAATTTAGAGAAATCGAAACCATTGATGTTAGTGCTGAAAGAGGGCCCATTCTTTTTACAGATAGAGATGTATCAAATGTTCACCCAGTATCGTATGAATATAGAGCTGTTCCAGTAGGCCCATCCGGATCAGAAGCACCTGAACATACGGCTTCTATTGTTGTTCCAGGAATAAAACCTGCTGTTGGGATATCTGTTTCAAGATACGCAGACATCGACAATAACGTTGCAATGTCAGCAATGAACATGTTTGATAGGGTCGGTGTGACTATAGAGTCAATTCCAGATGATGTCGTTGCCATTCGCCTAGTAAAAGAATCAATAGTCTCTGACTCGTTTTTTAGTAATAGCGAAGTTAGGTTTAAACCTGTCATTCCTGTAGGCACTAAGACTAGCATTGTCAACGTAGGCAAGGGAATAACTTCCGTAACCGTAGAAGACGAAGATGTTGTGCCTGAGCAGATTTATAGATACAAGTGTATCTTAAGAAGACCGCGTCATCCTGAAATTGAAGCAAATGAAGAAGAAGTAATTCACTACATTAAGCCAAGAGTAAGAACACCAATAGAAGCTTCTATTACCAACTTAAAATTAAGCGGAACAACTGGTGAAGGATACACAGTTACTTTTGACTTAGCTGCCGACTTTTCTGACCCGGGATTAGAGTTGTTAGGGGAGATATTTGGAGCCAGCGGTGTGTCTGGAAACTTCATCGAAGACATCAAGAAAAACCGAGATCAGTTACAAGAGGTACCTGCTTATTTGATCAATAGAGTGGATTTGCTAACAGGAAGATCTGTAAGTCTAGGGCTTTTTTCTCCAGGTAAGTTTAAAGATGACCCCAAACTTCAGAAAAAAGTTAAGTCACAAATTGTTCCCGGAAGAAAATACAAGTATATCGCAAAGCTTTCCTTAAGACCTCCCGAAGCTTTTTTCAAAAAAGCTGTCACTAGTATTGACGTTCAAAACAGAGCACTTTTAGGACTTTCCGAAACAGAGAGGTACGAAGTTCTGGCTCAAAGATTCTTGTCTGGTTTTGGCGCAACTTCTGGACTAGCTAGTGAAACAGACTTAAACAAGTTTTCTGACATGGGTCTAATTGGCCAGTTTGAATTAGGTAAGACAGGCATAGAGCTAGATGAAACAATTACTATTCCATATCCTCAAGCAACAATTCAAGACATACGAGTTCACCCTAACAAAAGGGAAAACATTGTAACATGGCGTGTGACAGGAGACCCTGAAGATATTGATTGCTACCTAGTCTTACTAAACTATAAAGGGAGAAGAGGTATAATAGGGGCAGTTCCATCGCTGAGAAAATTTTCTTTCTTTCGTGATAAGGTTTACCACAGAGAACTAGGCACACTATCTTACTCTATTGTTCCTGTTTTTAACAACAGGACTTATGGAAAAATAGTTGAGTCTCCTCCAGTTGTAAGAGATAGAGACATTTCTGATGAGCTTTTAGAAAAGATGATAGAGAAAAAAGAGTCATCGAAAGACAGGGGATAATCAGTGGCAAAGTATTCATCCAAACCCTATACAGCATCTACAAAAAAAATTGACAAGGCCAAGAGTGCTGCTAAGCAGGTATCAAAGGCACACAAAAAGGCTTCGAAGGCATCTACAAAAAAGTCTTCTGCTAAAAAGAGCACTAAGAAACATGCATCTACAAAAGCAACTAAACAGGCAGCAAAGGCTGCTACAGTTGTTAAATCACCAACACCAGAGCAAATTAAAGCAGAGAAAATACTAAAGCAGCAAAGAGATCAAGCTGAAAAAGCTGCAAAAGCTGCAAACCAAAAAGCTCAAGCCAGTGCCAAAGCAGCGGCGAAGTCCCAAAAAGAACTAGCATCAACAAAGGCTACGCTAGGAAAAACACAGTCTGCTTTAGACGCTGCTACCAAGGCCAAACTAGCTGAGGCTGCAAGAGCTGATCAAGCTGAGTTTCAGGCAACAAAACTAGCCCAAGAAATTGCAGTTAAAGCTGAGGCTAACAAGGCACTTGAAGCTCAAAACGCAGACTTATTAGCTAAGCTTAATGCTTTTGAGTCTGAAGAAAAGAAAATGGAGCGGCAGATTCAAGAGCAAACTCTTAAAATGCAACAGCAAATGGAGGCCGCTCTAGACGCAATAAATGATGAAGCAGATGAGCCTCCCTTGCTAGTCGATGGAATAAGCTCAGGGTATGCTAGCGCATCACCAGCAGAAAAGTTATATCAAGATCAGACAGCTGTTGAAATAGATATAGATACAATTGACAATCTAGACGATTTGTCCATCTCTGTCGTGCGACCTGAAATACTAGTCAACCACAGAGGATCTTATAAGACAAAAGATAGCACTTCTGGTGTGGGAAGCAACAAATACTTGGATCTTTTTGCAGGAAACGTGCTAAGAGAACTTTTACACTCTGATGCCAGCATATTTTCATTTACACAGTTTCAAGATGTCGATCCAGACCTGCTAGATGCTGCTACCCAAAGAGTTGATGCTGTTCACACACAAATTGCAGAAGAATGTGAATCATTAATTGCCTATAGGGCGATGATTAATCAGTCAGCGTTATCCCTAGACTTACATCAGTGCAGCGAAGAAATTGGCTCTCTGATGATTGATAGTGTGACAGAAAACATGCACCCAGAAGATGGTTTTGTCGAAGACATTCCGACAAATTTAATTGATTTTGTTTCAACAATAGACAGTGTCAAGTCTAACATAGACGCTTCGTATTCTAACACAAAACTATATTATTCTTTGATTGCCTCTATTTATGAGTCTTTTATGAGCTATGGTGATCATTTGGAACCAAGCAACAACCAGTCAACAAAACCACTAACATATCAATCGACTGAAAGGAGTGGTAACTCACTATCTAAGTTGAGAAAGAATCAAGAGAAAAGTCTAAATAAGGGCGCAGACACAGTAGTAAGAAAAGGAATCGGTCAAATTTTGCCAGGAATTAGCGACTCATCACCAATGACTGGGTTAAAGCAGTGCTTGTGTGTTCTTTCAAATGAGATTTTAATTTCGTGCGGCGTTAACAGGCTGGCAGGAACAGAATTGGGAAATAAGTACGGTGTGACTTCTGAAAATCCGCTAGAAATAGTCTTAGGCACCAATATGGCTGAGATATACAAAAACGGAGGAGTTAACATTCCTGAAGTAGCTCCGAAAAAAGGTTCCTTGCTAGACTTTTTAACTGTAGAAGACACTGACTCTAAAAGAGTGGTGCTTCCTTTTGAAGTTAATGATGTAACTCTTTCAAAAAACAAATACCTAGCAGGATCAGACTACTTGGTTGAGGGACCGTCTAGAAGGATTGACCTTAATTTTAGTGATCCTATCGGTCTATTTAGCGAAAACTTCACAGGTGAAGTAACTAGTTCTAAAAAGTACTTAGAGGACCTGTTAGCTCTTTCAGAGTCTACTCTATTGTCACCGCAAGGTATTTTGATTAGAGTACTAGAAGACATATACGAGCTGTGCCTTGAAGGCTCTAAGCCTATTGACAATATTGACAGAAACACCGTTTTTTCTGCTGTGAAGATTTTAGTATCAAAACCAGGAAAGTCTCAGAGGCTTAATAATACCAAAGCTCCATGGAATAAAATGAGCTCAACTGACATAACTGCGATGCTTCAAACTATCATGGCACAGGAGGAACAGCCTGATTATAGACTGGCGATCGACGATGTGGTTATAAAAGAAGTAGAAAACACAGACACGTTTTTTACCTCTAAAAGAGAGTTTCAAATTTACTTTAATGAGTCCTGGAGATTCTATGTAGGGACTCGAGTGACAGACGCTTCTTCACAAAACGTAATCCCTATCGGTCAAGCATCTAAAATCCGGTTTCAAATAGAAACTGATACTGAATCTAGATCAGTGCACAAGATGATTATAGATCTTGCAGATGAAATAATGTCAGAAGCAGAAAATTTTGCTTCTAGAGGTGGAATTGAAGCATCGTTTAAAGATAATCAAGGAAAAACAGCGTTTAGCAAGCTGGACTATTCTGCACTTATATCAATAATTCAGCAAATATATCATACTTTGATTCGTAACTTTTTTCATTACACGTCAACTACTAGAGGTAGTTCGGCGGGAAGTGGTTATCACCGATGCCTTAGGATAGAAACAGAAAAAAATAAAATTGCTGCTGATGCAATTCTTGCTGTTTTGAGCTCCTACAAAGAAGGATCAGACTTTGACGACTTGTTTGATGAAGAAGGAAACTCACTAGCAATTGAAGGTGTGTCTTCTTCCACAAAAATAGGCAAAAACATTACAATGGGTCAGCTTACAAATGCAGTGACTGATTTAAGGAACCACCGGGTGTATTTGAAATGTTGTACTAGCGCTCTTCAAGCTATAGCTACCAACATATCTCAAAAAAGCATTCCGCTGTCAACGTTTCAGAAGAGTGCTAGAGAAGTCATAACTAACAAAGTTAAAATTGAAAATGTTAAGGATACAAAGCTGTCTTCTTTTTGCCGACTAGTTAAGCTTCCTGTTGGCGCCGACTCAATAAGAGGTCTAACTTCTATGCAGTGTAGTAATACAGTTCTCAGCAAAGCGAGACTAGAACCTGCAGACGGTATTCAAAAGAGGCAAAAAAGAGCCAATCTTACACCTGGACTGCTAGAAGCAATAAGAGTTTTTCATGAAACTGAATTCTTTAGAGGCTCTCAAAACATAATATGTGTAGGGCTTCCCAACGGAATGATTGACAAGCTTAAAACCAGTAATGTTGGTGAGAAAGTTCGTGAACCTGTTAATGAGTCGACTAGCGAATTTTCAATTGTTTTCTCGTGTGACAATGAACTGTTTTCTTCTTTAGCATTTGAAGACCACACCGTGGATTTTGACAGTTCCTTGTACCTCTTTCCAGACTCATATGACAACTATACGCCTCCTGAAGATGATGACGATGGGCTTTTAAGAAATCCTGATCCTTTGCGTGACTTAATTGACAAAACAGTGTTTCATAGAATAGTAAGCGGAGTTGTCACTGAGTCAGAAACAGGTAAGGTCTTGATTGAGCAGGGTGACGATAGAACATATGAAGTCTTAAGAAATCACGTGTACAGTGATCTAGTGAGAATATCTGCTGAAATGACTCTAATGTTAGGAATTTCAGAAGCGGACATTAAGAAGTATACTGACTTAAATGTCGCGTGCTACTCAAAAGAAGGTTATGACCTTATGAGAGCAATGCAAAAAAGTACAGATATCAATATGATGACCTCAGGTATCGAAAAAGTTGTTGAAGCTATCGAAATTGACGAAAAAAATATATTCTATAGAATGGGAACAACTGGAAAGCACAAAAACGGATACAATTTGTTGACTGAAAATGACCAAAACGACATGATCCGGTTTTCATCATCGACACTGTTCACAGCTGAGTTAGATAGACATAAAATACTTAGTACATCAATATTTGACAGAGTGTTCTATGTCCAAGTCAATCAAGAGGATTTTGTACTAGACAAAACAGAAGGTTTAGCAGTGGAACGAAAAAGGTTCGAAGGTAAGACGGTTCCAAAACAAGGAAATGATACGTTTGATCTTACGGGAATCTACTGTGAAGTAAGGGTTAAATAATGTCAAAAGATAGTTTTCCATCAAGAGAAGTTTTCACCTCAACATTTCCTATTGTGGATGACGTAAAAGTCAGGTTCTTCTATAACTTTTTTGAACCCCAAGAATCAGTACTGAGCGTTGCACACAAAGGAAACAAAAAGTCTCTTACTAAACCGACAGGAACAGCAGATCAAGACGCCATAAAAAGAAACGTGCTTCAAAAGTCTCACCCAAGATTCAATATCATTAATTTTGCTGCGTGTCTCGAAGGATTTCACGAAGAGTTTGGCAACGAAGCCAGATCAGGAATAGTCACACGCAACTTTAGAAAACTAAATCATGCAGGAGCCTTGACAACAGAATTTTTACATTCAGCTAAGTTTCATGCACCTGGAATTAGAAAAAAGATTATGAGGCAAGTAAGGCGAATTGCAATGTCTATGGGGATTGACATTACTGAACCTAACTACATATCTCAGACAGACATCGCTAACATAGTTGATTCTGTTACAGGTACATACATTACTAGAGAAGAGCTAATATTTTTAGTCTCTGAAGAGATTTTTAGCGATGCAATATTTCCGAATGAAGTTCTAAATGTTGAAGAGAAACCTTTCGACGAAGCTCAGACATTTAAGACAAATTCACATATTGACTCTAGATTTATCGGTGACATTGTAGCTGCAAATCAGTACAGATCATATCCTCCTGTCTGGCATGTAAGCAGCTTGACAAGATGGCAAGAAACAACCCGATCAGCATCTACAGCTGCGATCAATTTAGATATTGATTATGAGCCTGATGTCGATGTTATTGGATCACCTGAAGAGATTGACGCCCACATTGTTCCTAAAATGGGTACAGTTGGGTATGTGATTAATAAGTTTATTATGGTCGGAGGTCAAAAAAGGCCTGTAAGTGGAGGAAGCAGGTTCTATCTTGACGGAGTAAACAGTACTGAGTTTATTGATTCTAAGATAGCTTACGGTCAAGAGTATGTGTACGAAGTGTCCACTGTTACTTTAGTTGAAATGTCAATTGATGTTGACGAAGAAAAAGAAGAGCCTTCAATAAGAAAGATTAGATTCTTAGTAGAGAGTGAACCTTCTAAAGACATAAGAATAAAAACAGTTGAATCAGAATCCCCACCTCCTCCCGAAGCTATTTTTTACAGGTATGACTTCAATAGAAATTCACTGATAGTTGACTGGAGACACCCAATTACATCTCAGCGTGATATAAAAGGCTTTCAAGTATTTAGGAGAAGAACTATATTTGATCCTTTTGTTCTACAGCGGCAATACAACTTTAACGATTCAGAAACTGCTGATTCTGTCATAACAGGTGAAGATCCAAACCCTAACGTTGTTATTATGTCTGAGTTTCCTGTCTTGACATATGAAGATGTTGAGTTTGACAGATCTTCAAAGTACATTTACACTGTCTGCTCTGTTGATGCACACGGATATCTTTCAAATTATGGAACCCAGACAGAAGTAGAATTTGATGTCAACACAAATAGAATTAGGCTTAAAAATATAA
>MDTD01177816.1_pt1 | contig 15636 bp, 17 predicted proteins | sample 811221 | NCBI WGS metagenome assembly MDTD01 (sample SAMN05326646, study PRJNA326480) | marine metagenome | isolation source: seawater | place: Pacific Ocean: South West | collected 2011
AAGTTGCAGATATATGTAGTTTAATAAGAAAAGATTCAGATACAGCAAAAAGTATCGATGCTTCATTGTCAGATTTGAATAGAAATTTATTCATTGAATCCAACCCGATTCCTGTAAAATGGGCCTTGTTTAAAATGGGCATGATCGAAAAAGGAATAAGACTTCCCCTGGTAGAACTTAACGAAGATTTCAAGTCACCTTTAGAAAATTGTTTGAGAGAATTAAATCTAATTTAAATGAAATTAATTTACACAATCTTTATCGTCTTTTTTTTGGCATCTTGTGCAATAAATTCTTCCAAAGAAATTGAAAGTTCGAAACAACTTTCCTCGTCAGTTGTATCTAATGAATCAATTTTGCTTTCAAAAGAAGTTCTCAAGGATGCGTCCTTTATAACTAATAAATATCCGATTTTAGGAGATGTAGAAATTCAAAATCAAAATATTTCTACTCCTAGACCAAAACAATTATTTTCAGCTTCAGCAGCCAACGAGATAAGACTACATAAGTTGGGAGAGGTAAGATGGGTTTATCTCGGGTTAGAACCAAGTTCAGTTTGGCCTATGACCATTGAGTTTCTGAAGATTAATGGAAAATTTGAACTAGGCAGTTTTGATCCCTCGGTTGGAGTAATAAATTCCAAACAATTTAGATTAAACGGTCAGGAAACTAAGCTAGAATTTAAGATTGAAAGAGGTCTCCAGCAATCTAGTTCAGAGATATTTGTTTCTCATCTTGCTAAGGTAGGAAATTCTTGGGAAATAATTCCAAGTGATGGTAGTAATTTAGAAGAAGTTATAAACATGCTGTACGAGTTTTTGTCTTCTTCAGCACCGTCAACTGGCACTTCCCTAGTTGCTCTCAATCTTAATACCAGCAACAAAACTGAAGTTATTACTGAAGAAAATGGATTGAATTTAATAAAGCTTAGAGTAAATTTTGCTAGAGCATGGGCAGCAACCAGAAGATCATTACAAATTGCTGGTTACAAGATTATCGATGAAGATAGAAATGAGGGTAAATTTTATTTAGAATATTCTTTAAGAAGATCACTGCTAGATCGTAGACCAGATATTACGAGTGTGGAGATCTTGGTAAAAGAATTAAGCTCCAAAGAGTGCCTAATTTCTACTAACTTGGATAAAGAAAATCAGGACTTATCGGAAGAGATCATTTCTCAAATTAATCAATCTTTGTCATAACTTAATATGGAAAAAAAAGAATTACTAACAAAAGGAAAAGCTAAAGAACTCTATAAAACTGCAGATGATTCGAAGCTTGTAATGGATTTTACTGATGATACATCAGCATTTGACGGAAAAAAAATAGAGCAATTAGCAGGAAAAGGCACTGTCAACAATAGATTTAATAACTTTATTATGAATCATTTAGACTCTAAGGGAGTAGCTTGCCATCTTCTTGAAGAGCTAAATGATCATGAAAGTTTAGTTTTATCTTTGGATATGTTTCCTATTGAATGTGTAGTGAGGAATTATGCAGCAGGCAGTATTTGTAAGCGTCTTGGCCTTGAAGAAGGTATGAAATTTAAAAATCCTATATTTGAATTCTTTTACAAAGATGATGATTTAGGAGATCCAATGATAAATGATAATCACATAATATCCTTTGGTTGGGCAGAAGCAGATGATATAGAAACTCTAAAAAAACTTACCCTAGAAATTAATGATCATTTAGTAGATTTGTTTCTTAAAGCAGACTTAATTCTTGTTGACTTCAAACTAGAGTTTGGAAAAAACTCAGGAAAAATATATCTTGGAGATGAGTTCACTCCCGATGGATGCAGAGTTTGGGATAAGGAAACCAAAAAGAAACTAGATAAAGATAGATTCAGACTTGGTCTAGGTGACGTAGTAGAGTCATATCAGGAAATAGCTCATAGAATTGGTATTGATCTTAAATAGCTTTCGATGAGTTTTTTGCAGAACAAAAAGAAAATTAAAGGAGCTGAACTCTTTATTCGATGTCTAGAAGAAGAAGGCGTAGAGTATATTTTTGGTTTACCCGGAGAGGAAAATCTTGATTTTCTAGAATGTCTTTGCAAATCAAACAAAATCAAACTGATTTTAACCAGGCATGAACAAGGGGCGGGATTTATGGCAGCAACCTATGGCAGGTTGACTGGAAAAGCTGGAGTATGTCTGACAACCCTTGGTCCAGGTGCGACGAATTTAGTCACTTCTGCAGCTTATGCTCAACTTGGAGGAATGCCATTAGTAATGATAACTGGCCAAAAACCGATAAAAAACACTAAACAAGGTAAATTCCAGATTTTAGATGTCGTAGATTTAATGCAACCAATCACAAAATACACTCATCAAATATCTTCAGCCAATATGATTGCTTCTGAAGTGAGAGAAGCTTTTAGGCTTGCAGAAGAGGAAAGACCAGGTGCAGTGCATCTGGAGCTTCCTGAAGACATTGCTAGTGAAGAAACTAGGAGAAGACCTCTGCCAAAAAGTGTCGTTCGACGCCCCGTTCCAGATGAAAAGTCTATAAACCAGGCCGTAAAGTTGATTGAAAATGCTAAAAGACCGCTTTTGGTTCTAGGAGGAGGAGCAAATAGAACTAGCACTAGTAAAATGCTTCTTGAATTTGTTGAGAAAACAAAAATTCCTTTCATCACAACCCAATTGGGCAAAGGCGCTTTGAACGAAAGACATGAAAATTTTCTCGGGTGCGCTGCTCTAACCAATGGAGATTTTGTTCACAGAGCTATAGAAGAATCAGATCAAATTATCACAGTAGGCCAGGATAACTTTGAAAAACCTCCTTTTATAATGAATGAAAAAGAAGGAACTAAGGTCATTCATATAGATCACATAACAGCTAATGTAAATGGAATTTATTTCCCTCAACTGATGGTTACTGGAGATATTGCTAATGCTATCTGGCAAATAAAGGAAAAAATTGAAGTTAATCCCCAATGGGATTTTTCAAAAATGCTTTTAACAAGAAAAGCTCACTTAGAACACTCCGAAATAATCAGAGAAGATAACAGATTTCCTATCTTTCCTCCGTATTTAGTTCGTCAAATAAGAAACGTAATGCCAGCCGATGGGATAATTACCATGGATAACGGTGTTTACAAACTCTGGTTTGCAAGAGGTTATCCCGCACTACATCAAAATACAGTTATTTTAGATAATGCTTTGGCAAGTATGGGAGCTGGGTTACCGTCTGCAATCACTGCTGCAATGATTTTTCCAGATAAAAAAGTTATTTCTGTGTGTGGAGATGGAGGTTTTATGATGAATAGTCAAGAGCTTGAAACCGCTGTAAGGCTTGGCGTTAATCTCACAGTAGTGATTCTTAATGATAAAGCTTATGGAATGGTCAAATGGAAACAAGAAAACATGAAGTTTTCAGATTTCGGTTTAAGTTTCGAGAATCCAGATTTCGTTAAATATGCTGAGGCCTATGGAGCGAAAGGTTATCGAATAAATAATGCTGAAAATTTAACTAAAACTCTGGAGAATTGTTTAAATTGTCCCGGCGTTCATGTAATTGATTGTCCTGTGGATTACAGTGAGAATGATAAGATTTTAAATAAAGATTTGAAGAAAATAAGTTCAGCTTTATAAAGATATACAAACTGTATAGAGATCATTTCTAAATTTTGACTACCATATTTTTGACTTTTAATTTATCCAATTTTTATCGAGATAAATTTATAAGATATAATTGAAGACATATTTATTCGAAAAGGAGTAATAAATGAGAGAAAAAGATACATCTCAATTCAAAGGAACATCAATCAATGATCTTGTAGAGAGAGCGCGCATTGCTCAGGCCAAATATGAATCATTCACGCAACAACAAGTAGATGCAGTAGTTCGAGATATCGGCAAATTCGTCTATGACAATGCTGAAGTATTGGCAAAAATGGCTGTAGAGGAGACAGAAATGGGATCCCTTGAAGATAAAATACTTAAAAATAAAGGAAAAGCCCGAGTTATTTGGAATAATTTGAAGGATAAAAAATCCAGAGGTGTGATCGGCGAAGAAACTGAAACTAATCTTGTCTATGTCGCAAAACCAATGGGGGTCGTAGCTGCTGTAACTCCTGTCACAAACCCGATTGTAACGCCGATGTGTAATGGCATGTTTGCTCTTAAAACTGGTAATGCGGTAATTTTCGCATCTCATCCGAAAGCGCAAAAATGTGCTGAGTACTTAACTTACGAATTTATGAAAATTGTAAAGTCCCATGATGGTCCAGAGGATCTTATTCAAGTAGTAACTAACGGGTCTGTAGAAAAGACTCAACAACTTATGCAGTCTGCTGACGTAGTTGTTGCAACCGGAGGCGGGGCTATGGTTAAGTCAGCCTATTCTTCAGGCAAGCCCTCGTTTGGAGTGGGAGCTGGGAATGTTCCGGTTATTATAGACAGAAATATAAATTTAAAAGAAGCTGTTGAAAAAATAGTAGATGGAGCATCTTTTGATCATGGCATCATATGTTCACATGAGCAATTTGTATTAGCCCCAGAGGAAGATTTTGATCAAACAATTGAATTATTTATAAATACAGGAAAGGTGTGGTTTACAGACGATAAGTTTCAAATACAAAAGCTTCGCGAAGTTGTATTCCTCGATGGTCACTTAAATAAAGACGTGGTGGGAAAATCAGCAAGTGATGTTGGTAAAATGGCAGGAATTGAAGTTCCAGAATCTGCAAGGTTGATTTTGCTTCCAGCAGATGGATCGGGAACTGAGGATGTTCTGGCTAAAGAAAAACTCTGCCCAGTGATAGCGATAGTGCCTTATTCAACTTTTGACAATGCAGTTGCTATGGCTAAAGCAAATCTTTTAGTAGAGGGTGCAGGTCATTCAGCTGCTTTGCACTCAAATGATGATGAAAATATAAAAATGGCCGGCATAGAGCTACCCATTAGCCGCCTAGTTGTTAACCAACCAAGCTCAACTACTGCTGGAGGCTCGTTGACAAATGGTTTTGCACCTACTACTACTCTAGGTTGTGGCTCATGGGGAGGAAATTCAATTTCTGAAAACCTTGATTATAAACACCTAATGAATGTTTCTAGAATTGGAAAAGTCATAGTTGATAAAAAAGTTCCATCAGATGAAGAAATTTGGGCCTAAAGCCTATCAATCTCAAAGAATTACCTTGATCCTAGATTTATAAGCTTTTTATAATATTTTTGTATAAAAAAATAATAAGTTTATAAGTTTAATTATAAAAAAAAGCTGTACCTTATTTTTTTGTGAAAATGTGGTACAATCTTCGAGAGATGGATAAGAAATATTTATTTAAAAGAAATAATGTTTGGTGGGTAAAGCTAGCTGTACCTGTGTACCTTAGAGATAAGTTAGGTTTTGATTTAAGAAAATCTACAGGAGAAAAAGATCTCGAAAGGGCTCTTCTTGTAAGAGACAGTATTATAAGTGAATTTAAATCTAAGTTCTCTAAAGATTTAGATCATAAATCATCCCTAGAGAAAGATTTTTCAAATAAAACAACATATTTTGATTACGCATCAACTACTCCAGTTGATGATAGAGTAATTGAAAAAATGAAAGATTGTTTGTCCTTTGAAGGCGCTTTTGGAAATTCGGGTTCTAGATCTCATGTGTATGGATGGAAAGCAGAAGAACTTGTTGAGGAAGCTCGTTTAAATGTAGCGAACTTGTTGAGTTGTGACCCTAGAGAAATCATTTGGACCTCTGGAGCAACTGAATCCGACAATTTAGCAATCAAAGGTGCGGCTTATTTTTATAAATCAAAGGGTAGGCACATAATAACTTCGAAAATCGAACATAAAGCAGTATTGGATGTTTGTAGACAACTTGAAAAAGAAAATTTTGAAGTTACGTACTTGGATCCTGACGAAAAGGGAGTTATTTCTCCTCAGGCAGTTAAAGATGCAATCAGAGAAGACACAGTTTTAGTTTCACTTATGCAAATAAATAACGAAATTGGAGTTCTTAATGACATTGAGCAAATAGGTTTAATTACTAGAGAAAATGGTACTATTTTTCACGTTGATGCAGCTCAAAGTGCAGGAAAAATTCCAATAGATCTCAGCAAATTGAATGTAGATTTAATGTCTTTCTCTGCTCACAAAATATACGGGCCTAAAGGAATCGGAGCTTTGTATATAAGAAGAAAACCAAGAGTTAGACTACAACCTCTTTTCCATGGCGGAGGTCAGGAAAGGGGAATTAGAGCTGGAACGTTACCCACTCATCAAATAGTCGGAATGGGAGAAGCTTTTCGAATTGCTCAAGAGCAAATGGAGATTGATTATAAAAGGCTAACTAATTTTAGGTCAATTCTTTGGAATGGTTTGAAAGATATGGAAGAAATTTATATAAATGGATCTATAGAAAACGGTTTTCCTGGAATATTCAACATGTCTTTCAACTTTGTAGAAGGTGAATCCTTAATCATGGCTCTCAAAAATATAGCCGTTTCATCTGGATCAGCTTGTACATCAGCAAGTCTTGAGCCTTCCTATGTTTTAAGGGCGCTTGGTAGGCCTGATGAGTTAGCTCACAGTTCAATTAGATTTTCTTTCGGAAGATTCACAAGGAAAGAAGAGGTTGAGAATACTGTTGATCTTGTTAAAAATTCTGTATCTCAATTAAGAGAAATTTCTCCTCTTTGGGAAATGTACCAAGATGGCATTGATTTGGACAAGATAGAATGGGCATAAAATTTTTTAAAACGAGGTAAATATGGCGTATTCACAAAAAGTAGTTGATAAATTTGAAGAAACTTTAAAGAATCCAGAAGGAGCAAGTGTTGGAAGATGGAAGCCAGGCGACAAAGATTTCCACAGAGTTGGAACTGGTATCGTAGGAGCTCCAGCATGTGGTGATGTAATGAAACTGCAAATTAAGTGCGAGAATGTTGATGGGGAGAACAGAATCGTTGATGCCAGATTCAAAACCTATGGCTGTGGATCTGCAATTGCCTCCAGCGGTCAATTAATAGATATGCTTAAAGGCAAGACTCTCGAAGAAGCCCAGAACATTTCTAATCAAGAAATTGTGGATATTTTGGAATTACCAGCAATTAAAATTCATTGTAGTGTTCTTGCAGAAGAAGCTATTCACAGGGCAATAGATGATTTTAAAAGTTTAAGAAATAATGACTAATGCCGAAAATAAAAGTTTTACCTCATGAAGATCTTTGTCCGGAAGGGATTGAATTCGAAGCCGAAGAGGGAAAATCTGTTTGCGAAAACTTACTAAATCATTCGGTAGACATAGAACACGCTTGTGAACTCTCCTGTGCCTGCACCACTTGTCATGTAATTTTTGTAGAAGGATTTGACTCCCTTAATGAGTCTTCAGATGATGAAGAAGATTTATTAGATAAAGCTTGGGGGCTGGAACAAAGATCAAGATTGAGTTGCCAAACAATTGTTTCTGATTCAGACTTAACTGTAGAAATTCCAAAATACACAATAAATATGGTTTCTGAAAATCATCCAAAGCCCAAGAATGAATCAAACAGAGTGATTTCACCTGTGGATTTCGATATAACCAACTCTGCTGCGAAACATCTAAATTCTATGGTTGCATCTAAAAAATCATCTGGAATAAGGATTTCTCTAAAAGATTCGGGATGCTCTGGTTTTGCTTATCAAATTGATTTAGTAGAAAGAGTAGAAGAAAATGACTTTAATGGACTCATTAATGGAGTTAATTTATTTATTCAAGATAAAAGTTTTATTTTCTTAAAAGGAACAAAAATAGATTTTGTAAAGAAAAATTTAAACGAAGAGTTAGTTTTTTTAAACCCTAACGTATCAGCGGAATGCGGATGTGGAGAGAGTTTTAACTTTGATTCTACTCTAGTAAAAGATTTGTCGACAAGATAGTTTCAATGAACTGGTCAGATACTTTCGAGATCGTTGATACTCTTTGTGAAAAATATCCAGATAAAGACCCTGAAAAGTTGCTTTTTGTTGATCTTATGAATATGGTTGTCTCTCTTGAAGGTTTTGAAGGAAAAAAAGAAAACTGTAATGAACGAATTTTAGAGGCCATACAATCTCTATGGATAGAGGAGAAGGATTAATGTCAGAAAAAACTTTATGCATAATTAAACCAGATGCCGTAGAAAATAACTTCGTTGATGAAATTAATATGATGATTAAGTCTCAAGGATTATCAATTTTGAAAAGTGTTAATATCAATATTTCTTCAGAAATCGCCGAAAGATTTTATGCTGAACATGCCCAGAAACCTTTCTTCAAAGAATTGGTAAATTTTATTACTTCGGGTCCCTCTGTCGTGCAAATACTTGAAGGAGATTCATGTATTGAAAAATATAGAAATCTGATGGGTACAACCAACCCAGAAGAAGCAAAAGAAGGAACAATAAGGAAAAGATTTGCCGAGTCAATTTCAAAAAATGCAGTACATGGTTCTGATTCTCTGGAATCTGCTCTAAGGGAAATTGAAATAATGTCTCCTTTGTTTTAGTTTATTAATATGGAAAGCTGGAACAAACAGCTAAGGACTAAAATTTCTGAATCAGAGTTTTCATATCAGGAAATTTCCGATCGCACAAAAATCCCATTGAAATATATTGAAGCTATTGAAAAAGAAGATTTTAAAAAATTACCAGCAGAAATTTTTGCTAAATCTCAAATAGAAAGACTATTTAAATTTTTAGGTATTGATCCAACTAATGCGCTAAAAGACTATGAAGAATCTATTTCTCCACCGGACTTATCTTCAGAAGAAGAAATTTTAAAAGATACAGAGTCCTTGTATCAAAAATATTTCAGTAATCTAAATTTATCAAATATCAATAATCTTTATCTTAAATATGGAAGTATCTTATTGATCTGTATTTTTTTGATTATCACTTTCTTTGTTACTAAAGATGATTCAGGAGATTTTTCAGATAACAATACAACAAAAAATACATTAGAATCTTCAAAAATTATTAACCAAGATTTATTTTTGATACCTGCAGAGGATGAATTAATTTTTGACGAAAATGCAGAAAAGTATGACTTAGTTACAGATGAGAATTTAGAAGATTTAATCTCTAGAGATACAATAAGAAAGATTGAAATTGTAATTAAGGGAGAAAGTTGGGTAGTTGTCTTTGATAAAAATGAAAGACTTCTATATGAACTAATGCAGACTGGTAGCTATGAGTTTTCAGGAATTTCTCCATTAAGGTTTAAAATAGGATTCGCTCCTGCAACTGATTTATATATTGATGAACAAAAGGTTAGTTTTACTAAAGCCATCAAAGGAGCTACTAACTATGCTCACTTCTGGGTAAACGAGGAAAATAAAGTTGAATCAATTAGAGATTAAACGTAGAAAAAGTAAACTTATTCATGTTGGAAATGTTCCGGTGGGAGGAAGCTCAGAGATTTCAGTACAGAGTATGACAAATACTTTGACAACTGATGTAAAAAAAACTGTCGAACAAATTAAAGAATTAGAAAAAGTGGGAGCAGATCTAATAAGAGTCTCTGTTCCTGACGAAGATTCCGCAAAAGCCTTCAAAAAGATCAAGAAACAAGCAAAAGTTCCTTTAATTGCTGACATTCATTTCGACTATAAAATCGCTATTCAAGCAGCAGAGCAAGGTGCAGATTGTTTAAGAATAAATCCAGGAAATATTGGTAATGAAAAAAAAGTAAAAGAAGTAATTTCTTGTGCTTCTCATCATGACATTCCAATAAGAATCGGGGTCAATGCAGGTTCTCTTGAGAAGAAATTACAAAAGAAATATGGAGAACCCAATTCTGATGCCTTAGTGGAATCGGCAATGAGTCATGTAAATATTTTAAAACAACAAAATTTTGAAAATTTCAAACTCAGTATCAAAGCCTCTGATGTTTATATGATGGTAGAAAGCTATAGAAAAATTAGTTCTTTGATTGAGCAGCCTTTACATTTAGGTCTGACAGAAGCTGGAGGGCAAAGAAGTGGCACTATTAAATCATCAATAGCTATCGGCCAACTTCTTTCAGAAGGCATTGGCGATACTATAAGAGTATCTTTAGCTTCGGATCCATGTGAAGAAATCAAAGTTGGTTTCGATATTTTACGGTCCTTAAAACTAAGAAAAAAAGGTATAAATTTTATTGCTTGTCCAAGTTGTGCAAGACAAAATTTTGATGTCATCAAAACAATGAATGAACTTGAATCCAGACTTGACGATGTGACCGAAAACATAGACGTTGCAGTTATTGGTTGTTATGTAAATGGACCTGGAGAGTCAAAAGCTGCGGATGTTGGGTTAACTGGAGCATCGCCAAACAACCTTGTTTATATTGATGGTAAGGCAGATCATAAACTAACAAATAAAGAACTTGTTGACTCTCTTGAAAAATTAATCAGAAAAAAAGCTAAAAAATTAAAACAATCTAAAAGTAAGCTTTCTATTAAAGAGGTCTAATAGTCATGAAAAAAATTTCAAAATTGCGTGGAATGCAAGATACAGATATTTTTGAAACAAATAAAATCAATTTTGTAGAAAATATTTTTAATGAAATTTTAAAAAGTTATGGCTACAAAGAAGTTAGGTTCCCGATTATAGAAAGCACAGATTTATTTAAAAGATCTGTAGGCAATCAATCGGATATTGTGAATAAAGAAATGTTTACTTTTGAAAGCAAAAGCGGAAAATCCATGACGCTAAGACCAGAAGGTACTGCTGGTTGTATGCGAATGGCTATAGACACTGGTTTATTGGATGCTGGTCAACAAAGACTATTCTATAAAGGCCCTATGTTCAGATATGAACGCCCTCAAAAAGGCCGTACGCGCCAATTTCAACAGTTAAGTATAGAAGCTTACGGTTTTAATGATTGTACTATTGACCTAGAAATACTTGAGATCTCAAGTATTTTTTTTGAAGAACTATCGGTAAAGAATAAAATGATTTTAGAATTAAACTCGATCGGCTCTCAAAATGATCAACAAAAATATTCAAAAAAACTAAAAGATTATTTTACAAAATATAAAAAAGATTTGGATGAAGATAGCTTAAAGAGATTAGAAAAGAATCCCTTGAGAATTTTAGATTCAAAAAATCAATATTTAAAAGATCTCATTGAAGAAGCCCCAAAAATAGATCAATCAATTTCAAAGGAATCTCAAGAAAACTTCTCTCTAATAAAAAAATACTTAAATGATTTGCAAATTGAATACCGAGAAAACCCTCTTTTAGTAAGAGGGCTAGACTATTACAATGATTTAGTTTTTGAATGGAAATCGAATTCAATTGGTTCGCAAGATACTGTTTGTGGAGGAGGCAGATATGATTCTTTATCCAAACTAATTGGAGGAAGAGAAACCACTGCGACAGGTCTATCAATAGGCCTCGAAAGATTGTCATTACTAATTGAAGATTCGATAGTAACTAATGCAAAATCATTATTATTAGTTTCTCTTGAGGATTCTTTTTTTCTTGATGGAATGAAATTAGCTTCTTCTTTAAGAGAGAAGTTAAAAAACTTTTCAATACAATATTCTGGAAAAGAAAAAAATTTAAAAAGTCTCCTAAAAAAAGCAAATAAAAAAAATATTGATTTCATGGTTATAATTGGAAAAGAAGAGATTAAAAGCAATTCCTTCACTTTAAAAAACCTTTTGCTAAATCAAGAAATGAAAATAGATAATTTCAATTCCCTATTGGAAAATTTGAAACAAAAAAATGAATCTTCTTAATAAAATCTTTGCTTGGACTCTTAATAATTATATTAAGGTAATTACATTTCTGCTTGCAATAGCTCTCGCTTTTGGAATCTACTTTTATCTTCATCTTTTGGCTCAAAAAAAAGATCAAGAAGCTGGAGATTTATTTTTGACTTTTTATAATTCTTACTCGGCATCCGACTTTAATGAGCGAGAATATAAAATTATTACAGAAAAGATTGCTCAAATAGATGACGCTTCAATTTATTTAGCAATGCTCAAGGCTATTTATGCTACAGAGTCTGTAAAAAATAACGATTTTCAAAAAGCACTAACTGAACTTTCAACTGCAAAAGACATTTTAAGCATTAAAGGAAATGATCTTAATTTTTTAAAAGAAATAATTGATTTAAGAATGGTAAATATTTTTGTTGATTTAGAAAATTTAGAAATGGCAAAAAAAATTCTTAAAAATACTTTTACAATTTACCAAACAAAGAAACTTATCCTTCAGGGGGATATTCTGGCAATAGAAAAAAAATTTGATGAAGCAAAACAAAAATACGTTATTGCCTTAGAAAGTTCTAAAAATGATTCTCAAAAAAATCTTATTAATTTGAAAATTTCTACTTTAACTGACTAATGAAATCTAAAAATTTCTTGTATTTAATTCTTTTCATACTTCTTATTGGTTGTGAGACAGGCGCAAAAGATGTAGAAAAACCAAAGGAATTAAATAAACAAATTAACGAAAAATTCTCTTTCGAAAGAAAATGGTCGGTAAACGCCTTTAAGTCATTGCCTTTAGGAAAAATAAAAATTGCTTCAGACAAAGATAACGTTTTTATATTTGATTCAAAGGGAGAAATTAAAGCCTTTTCAAATACTGGAAAAAGAATTTGGAATAAGAATCTTGATATAGATATTTCTACAGGTATCACGCTAGGCTTTAATAAATTATTACTGAGCTCTTCAAATGGAGAAGTATTTTGTGTTTCAAAAAATACAGGAGAGACTATCTGGCAATATTCAACTTCCGGGGAAGTTTTATCTCCACCAGCTACAAATGGCGACATTGTAGCAATACAAAATATTGACGGTAGAGTAACAGCAGTAGATTTGGATACGGGAGAGTTCAGATGGGATTATAGAAGTGTTATTCCAAACCTTACCTTGAGGGGAACTTCCGAGCCATCTTTTTATGAAGGTTTTTTATATGTTGGATTTGCAAATGGCAATTTGGCAAAGATCGAACCCAGATCAGGAGTCACTCAATGGGAAATACCTATAACAACTTCAAAAGAAACATCTGAAATTGGTAGGATTGTTGACATTGATGGAAATTTTGTTTTTTCAAGTGGCATAGCATTTGTTGCAACTTTTCAAGGAGATGTTGCTGCGCTGGATACTAGGTCAGGAAGATTTATTTGGAAAGAAAAAACCTCCACTGCAAATGACCTGCTTTCTTCTAGAGGAAAAATAATTTTAATCGATGAAAAAGACCAAGTGCTTGCTTATTCACAAAACTCTGGAAATTTAGAATGGTTCAATAAAGATTTTTATTTAAGAGAGCTTACTTCTCCGAGAAGATTTAAATCTTTAGTTGTTTATGGCGATTTTCAGGGCTTTCTGCATGCTTTAGACATTTCTCAAGGTGAACAAGTAGCAAGAGAAAGGGTTTCGAGATCTAAAATTGTTTCAATATCAGCAAAAAATGAAAATGTCTTAACACTGGACTCAAAAGGAAAACTTTCACTCTTCACTTTGCAGTGATATTGTCCCCTAAATGGGACCCATAATATCAATAATAGGCAGGCCAAATGTTGGTAAATCTTCTCTCTTCAATAAAATTATTGGGGAAGATAAAGCTATTATTGCTGACTTTTCAGGTTTGACTAGAGACAGGCTCTATGGAAGTTTTTCTTTAAAATCCCAAAATTTTTCAATAATTGATACGGGTGGTATTTCTGAAGAAAGAGAAGAAATTAATCTTCTTATTCTTCAAGAAATCGATAAAGCAATTGAGGAATCAGACGGTTTTATTTTCTTAGTGGATGCTGAATATGGCTTAAGCCAAAACGATTACAAAATAAATGAAATTCTAAGAAAATCTGGAAAAAAATATATTCTCGCTCTAAATAAGTCTGAACTTAGGTCTTCAAAAAAAAATATAGATGACTTTTTTCAACTTGGAATTAAAAATTTTATCAAAGTATCAGCAAAAAATGGCTTGGGTATAAAAAAACTAAAAGAGGAAGTATTTAATCAATTTCATACTGAAAAAAATTACAATCTTGAAAAAGAAAATAATGAACAATTTATTAAAATTAGTATTTTAGGAAAACCAAATGCGGGAAAATCCACTTTTTTTAATTCAGTAATAAAAGAAAATCGCTCTATAGTTTCTTCTGAGGCAGGAACAACAAGAGATGCCGTTTCTAAATCATTTAATTTTAAAAATCATAAAGTAGAGCTTTTTGATACTGCAGGTTTGAGGAAAAAATCAAAAGTAGATCAAGCAATAGAAATTTTTTCTGTTTCAAAAGCCATTTCGAGTATGAGATCTTCATCCGGAGTGCTTTATTTAATCGATGGAAAAGAATACATCACTGATCAAGATTTACATTTAATTTCACTGATCGTTTCATCAGGGAAACCTCTAATTTTAGGAATTAATAAGTCTGATAAATTGTCAAAGTATGATAAATCAAATTTAACTAGATCAATCAATAAAAAATTGGCTTTCAATTCGGGTATCGCTATTTACTATATCTCAGCAAAACAAAATAAAGGTACTTCTAAAATATTAAGAGAATTAGTAAAGCTCATAAAAAAAAGCTCAAAGAGAATCGATACATCAAAATTAAATAATTTCTTAGAAGAAGCATCTAATTTAAATCCTCCTCAGATGTCAGGGAGGTTTCGGCCAAAAATAAAATACGCAAATTTGATCTCAACTCAACCCACTATTATCAGAATTCAGGGAAATAACGTAGAAAAGTTGACTAAACAATACCAGAAATACTTAGAAAATTATTTAAGAAAAAAAATGAATTTTGAAGGCATTCCTATTAAATTAGTTTTTAAAAATAACATAAATCCTTTTGGAGACAGGAAGAACAAACTTACCAAAAAGCAATTAGCTAAGAGAAAAAGGATTCTAAAGCGCTGATAAGATTAAATTTGCAATATAATTCATTCTTTGAGATGAATGCGCCGAGATATTTAAATTTATTTAAAATTGCACTTCCTTTACCGGGGGTATCATCTATATTGCATAGAATATCTGCCGTTGCCATTTTTATACTCTCTTTGCCAATGCTTGGACTATTGATTTTCTCTCTTAGCTCAAGGGCAAATTTTGATATCGTTCTCTCAATTTTCGAAAATTTATTTTTCAAAGTCTTATTCACTCTTTTTGTCACAGCAATTTTCTATCACTACATTTCTGGATTAAGGCATTTAGTAATGGATTTTGGATATTGGGAGACTCTTAATGCTGGAAGGATGTCTGCATTAGCAACTTTCATTTCAACCGGTTTTTTCTTTATATGTTTCATATTTTTAACATGGTTATAAAACTATTAAAATTAAGGAAAACAGGTATATTTGATTATATCTTTGTAAGAGTAACTGCAGTCATTCAGGCAGTATATTTTTCAGTTATAACCTTCTATTGGTTAGTCAATAAAGACTTTAATTACGAACAATTCGCCGGCTTTTTTGATATTCTCCTCATAGAAATTTTTACGGTAATAGTAGCTATGTCAATTGCTTATCATTCGATTAAAGGAATATGGAACGTAGCCACAGATTATCTTACCCAAGCGCAAATTGGTGCCTCGGCTAAAGTCTTAAGGCCAGTTGTCATAGGCTTTAGTTGGTTTCAAGCCCTTGGACTTATTTTTTGTAGTTTTTTTATTCTAGGTTAGTAATTATGGCAATGAACGGAAAAGGAACATTATTAGACGC
>MDTD01126427.1_pt1 | contig 15635 bp, 10 predicted proteins | sample 811221 | NCBI WGS metagenome assembly MDTD01 (sample SAMN05326646, study PRJNA326480) | marine metagenome | isolation source: seawater | place: Pacific Ocean: South West | collected 2011
AACGCCGCCAACGCTACCTTCGCCTTGAACTCTTTGCTGAAACTGCGTCTCTTACGCTTCGACATGATGCTGCTCCTTTCGTGGACTTTCTCCACTTTAGCACCCTGTCCAATTTTCGCAGACCACTATAGTAACCGAGCCTGAACCATCGGCACTGACACATCGGCATATTAGATTGATAGTCCCCTGTTTAATTTTGACTTCATTCTTGATCACAATTTCCGCGCTGAATTGCCTCTCCAGAACCAGAGACCTTGGAGAGGCAATGACTCGTAACAGAAGCTACTGCTCAAGATATTCTTTGAGCATGGTGATCAGAGCTTGGTTTTTGTTCCTTTCGGCCCAGGCCATTGGTGTTGACCATGGGGCGCCAGAGGCGGTGGGATCTGCTCCAGCTTCCAATAGCTTTTTGGCTGCTTGGTCGAATCCACACCGTAAGGATAAGCCGAGCGGCGTGGATTGATGGGCTTCTTCGATAGGATTCAGATCGGCTCCTGCATCGATGAAAAGATCGATCAGGTAAAGAAGATCATCATCTGTCAGGTGTCGGACTTTTCGACCTGCAAACTCGTGAAGTGGCGTTGTCTGTAGCCAATCAGGCAGATTCGGGTTCAAACCTTCACCCAAGAGAATGCGTGTCATTTCCGGGGTTTTGAAGAAGTAGGTGCGGCATTCAGTCATGGTCTCTGGCAAAGGGAGCTTGCGTTCGACCATGGCATCAAACATGGTCCAGAAGGGTTTACCCTTCTTACTCTCGCGTGGCAGGTTTTCGCATCCACTGATGACGGCCGTCCAGCCATAGCGGTCGTATTCGGCTTCGGCTTCGTCGGCGAATGGATCGTGTGATTCTTTAAGCTTTTTCATCACGAAATCCAAGTCACCTTGTTGCGCCTTTCCCCAGATACCTGGGGTCGTATCCCCGCCATATTCGCTGAGAAGCTCTTTTATCTCATCGGTCTTCGCATGGTAGCATGCATCACCACTGGAATCCATGCCATCGGTCGGCAAAGCACCTGCTTCGAGCAGTTTTTTCGCGATAGACGGATAGCCATGCCAGACGGCACCCATCAATGCAAATCCGTTTTCGCAGGTCCAGGATTCACTGAGTCGCGGTTGCGCGCCGTGGGCAAGGAGATAGTCCACGATCGCTTCATGGCCGCGCTCTGCTGCCGCTGAAAGTGGACGCTTTTCGAGTGAATCACCATCGTTGATCAATGTAGGATCTTCGGCAATCAGGCGCTCAATCGCAGGCAAGTCACTGCGAGCAGCCGCCAACGTGACGGTATCTCTCGCACCTGCTTCCAATAGCATGGGTGCGATCTTGGCCTCGTCGCAGAATGGCCACCAGAATTGCTGCGTCCAGTAGGCATAGTGAATCGGACGAAAGCCCATATTGTCAGGTTCATCATGGACATGGCCGCGATTGATGATCTGTGTAACAAGCTCGGGGCGGTGATGCTTGACGGCAAGGTGCAACATGGTCAAGCCTTGTTCATCTGGCATGCCAATGAGATCTGAATTCTGATTCATGATCGTGTTGCAGGTGATCATGTGACCTTCTTTTACGGCGTTGTGTAGTTTGCCCATCAGCTTGCTTTGCTTGGGGTCGATCTCTTTCTCCTGACTCTGTTCTTTGAGAAAGGCAGCGACTTCGTGGTGGCCACGTTCATCAGCCATCTCGATGAGTTTGTGCAGGCCTTGATAGCCTTTGTAGGCATGGGTTTGCCAAAAGAGCTCGACGGCTTCTAAATTTCCTTCTCGCACGGCAAACCAAAGCGGCGATGTATACCAGAATTCACGTCTGGCCAGTCCGGGAAACGCCTTCAGACGTTCCTGAAGCGTAGGGAGGTCGTTGCGAATCGCGGCGCAGATCATCTCCCAGTATTCGCGACCTTTCAGTGAAGCCATGAAGTAATCGCAGGGCTTCACTTTTGAAATTGCAGCTTCTTGCTCTGTCTTGACTGCATTGCGTTCGATGAAGTGTTTGAGTCGAGCCCAGGATGGAAATCCAAAGGCTCTGGCCAGCACACGTTGGGCATCAGCAAGGGCGAATGACTTCGAATCGGGATGCCATTCGTATTGGCGGACTTCGGCGATGGCTACGGGATTGCCTTCGCGATAGGCAGCGAGCAGCTCTTTGGCTTGCTTCTTGAGTTGACCCAAATGTGGGTTTGCGGTCAGACTACGGATGGGGACAGCGGTGTCCATGGATCATGCCTCCTTCTTGTGCGAATGAAATCGCAATGCCCGGTGTCCGCGTCGCGAGCCAGAAAGTTGGCACGTCAAGATATATGTAAAGTAAGTCAGGGGGGCTCAGCCCTTTCCGCGGACACAGAGGCGATCTGACGGCACCGATGTGTAAAGAATAGCGAGTGACATCTCCACTGTCAAGGTGATAAACCCTATCCACTTTCCGGTGGGTGATACGGGTATTTCTGCATGTGAAGCTCCTGGCTATTCAGGCTGTTGATAGTCTTGCATCCCCTGCGAAAGATGTTTTGGTCTCTGATTGTTCGATGTATAGCTGAGACTACTCCTGCTTATCTGTGAGGTTTTTATCCGGTGACAGATGGTTCCTTCTCGTGACGAATACTCTATTTCACCTGCATGTTCTCTGTGGCAGGGTTTGCATGCAGGTCCTGTCGGTACTTTTGCTCTGCAGGTGAGCAGGCTTGGTGCGGGCTGCTCATTGTAAGCGGGTTGATCGCTGATATGTTACCTGCACGAGGTGTGCGCACAAACCCTCTCGCGGCCACTTCGCCTGTTTCTCTGTATATGACCTCCAGGAAGGATTTCTGATCATGGCAGTTTCCAAGTTCCGCGCTATTCTCGAAACGGGTGTAAATGCACGCGCCTCAGACTGGCACATCCGCGAAGGCTCTACTATTTGTCTGCGCGTAGATGCGCAGCTGGTTGAAATCACTGACTTTGTGACAACCAAGGAATTTCTGCATGAAGCGGTCAAGGATATCTGCACGCCTAAACATCTGGAGACCTATGAAACGACGGGTGATGCTGACTTTGCGCATTACGAAGACGGAGTGGGTCGGTTTCGTGTAAATCTACACCGACAGCGTGGCTTGATGTGCCTGACCCTGCGACATGTTAAGGACAAGGTGCCAGATCTGAAGAAGCTGGGGCTGCCGGAAATCATTTTGAAGATTGCGGAGGCTCATCGCGGCATTATTCTGGTGACGGGCACAACCGGATCCGGTAAGTCGACGACGATGGCATGTATGCTGGAACATATGAATCAGACCCTGGCCCGGCACATTATTACCATCGAAGATCCGATTGAGTATACGTTTGAGGATAAAAACTGCGTTTTTGAGCAGCGGGAAGTGGGTCTGGATACGATAACTTTCCAATCGGCACTTGTGCATGCTTTGCGACAGGATCCGGATGTGATAACCGTGGGTGAGATGCGTAAGCGTGAATCATTTGATACGGCGATGCAGGCAGCTGATACCGGTCACCTGGTGATGACCACCCTGCACACCACTAATGCACCGCAGACGATCCAACGTATTCTTGACTTCTACCCGCATGAAGAACGGGAAGAAGTGCGTAAAGCAATGGCAACGAATCTGTATGCTATAGTTTCTCAACGTCTGATGCCACGCGCGATCGGCAAGGGAGTCATTCCCGGCATCGAGGTGATGATTGCGAGTCCGATTATCAAGAAGCTGATCCATGAAGGGCGCATTGATAAACTGCATCAAGCGATTGAGGCCAGTACCCATGAGGGGATGATGTCCTTTAATCAGTGCTTGCTGGGCCTGGTTAACGAGGGTATCATCACTGAAGAAATCGCACTGGAGCGCGCGAGCAATCCGGACGCGCTGAAGATGGCACTCAAAGGCATCAACCTGGGATCGGATCGCGGCATCATCGGCTGACGAAAAGTATCATCATGGATCCAATGGCAGGGGCAGGAAAAAAGGGCTTTGCCGGCATTGCGTGGCCTCGCCGGCGCTTTGCCGCGATGATGCCGCATGCCTGCACCGCAGCTATTCTGTGCTGCATACTGGGGCTCATGTCGTCAGCATACGGCGCATCTCCAGGGGGTGAATCCATTGGTGACCGTTTCAAAGAGGCGGTCGAACATGCCCATCACGACCAGATGGCTACTTTCGTAGTGGCACTCTTTTTCGGGGTGGTGTTTGTCATTATCGCCCATAAACTGCGCACCAGTGCGATTGTGATCCTGCTGCTGGGAGGGATTCTGCTGGGCAGGGGTGGTTTCGGGCTGGTTGATCCTACGACATTGGGGGACGGCATGCGGACCATCGTCTCTCTGGCGGTAGGGTTGATTCTGTTTGAGGGTGGCATGACTCTAGATTCCAACGGATATCGGGAAGCGCCAAAGGAAATCCGTCGCCTGCTGACAGTGGGGGTACTGGTCACCTGGCTGACGACTGCTGCGATCATCAAGATTCTGTTCAGCGCCAAGGCGTTTGGCTGGGACTTTGCCCTGCTCGCATCCAGTCTGGTGATCGTGACAGGCCCAACGGTGATCGGCCCTCTTCTGAAACGTATTCAGGTGACGAAGAAAATTCATAATCTGCTCCACTGGGAAGGGGTGCTTATTGATCCGGTAGGGGTATTCATCGCCCTGTTGTGTTTCAAATGGATTACAACCGGTGGTGAAAGTGCCATCCTGGAATTCATGATGCGGCTGGTGGTGGGAACTGGTACGGGGGTGATCAGTGGTATTGTCATCGCTTTTATCATCCGCCGACAGTGGATACCAAAGGAGTCCCTGAATATTTTCGTGCTGGCGGCAGCGATGGGGGTTTTCACGATTGCGGATCTGATTTCAGCCGAAAGCGGGTTGCTGTCAGTAACGATTGCGGGATTTGCTATCGGGTATATGGATCGTGCCGAGGTAGAGACGCTGAAAACTTACAAAGCGGAACTGATCGAGCTGCTGATCGGGTTGCTTTTTGTGCTACTGGCGGCGAATCTGGATCTGAAGGCGTTTCTGGATGGGGGCTGGCAGATCATTGTGATGGTGATCGCGATGATGTTTGTGGTCAGGCCACTGAACATTTTTATTTCTCTCCATGGTACCAATGTCAGCTTGAAGGAAAAGCTGTTTCTCAGTTATGTAGCGCCACGGGGTATTGTGGCGGCATCAATGGCATCTCTTTTTGCGTTGATGCTGAGCAATATTGAGCGGTTGGCAAAACATGCATCCTTCCTGGAAACCTTTACTTATTCGGTGATTGCCGGCACGGTTATCTTCCAGGGCTTTACTGCGGGTCTTGTGGGACGGCTGATTGGAGTCACTCAGCCGAAGCCTACCGGCTGGATGGTCATCGGAGCACATCGCTTGGGACGGCTGATTGCCGATTTTATCCAGCAACGCGGATTCTCGGTGGTACTGATGGATACGAATGCTCATAACTGTGCGCTGGCCCGACGGGCCGGATTGACGGCCATCTGTGCGGATGCGCTGTCAATCAGTCAGGAGGAAAGCGCCCATTTGTACGGTATCGGGCATGTGTTGGCGATCACAACCAATGAAGACCTGAATACCTTGATCTGCCAACGCTGGAGCAAGGAGTTCAAACAGGCGAACTTCTACCGCTGGATATCAGCAGAGCGAGATCAGGAAAGCGCTGTGGCCAATGAGCTGGCAGTGGGGCAACCCATCTGGCAGACTCTTGAACCGGGCAGTATTCAGCTTTTGGAGATGGACGATCGCAATGTGGAGATTGTGGCAGAGCAGGTGAGTCTGGATCAACTCAGGCATCAGGAGCGAGTTCTACTTTGCATGCATGAAGATGGGGTTTATCCGAAGGTTCCAGCCAAAGCAGAAGGTCTGCACTGGGTCCTCAGCTATCGGCCATTTCGGGTACAGCTCAATGTGGAGCTTCATCCAGAATGGATTCACTATCTGGACGCGGCGACGATGAATGAGGCAACCGGTAAACTGCTACAGAACATTCCTACCTTTTTTGAAGAGTTTGATCAGGAAGCAACTCAGACGATTCTGCATACACAGGAAGAGCAGTACAGCAGTCTGATAGGCTATGATGTTGCGCTGCCACATACCTATGTGGACATGCTGGACCGGTCAATTGTGATCATCGGTAAGCTGAAAAAACCATTGACTTGTCCCCATACACATGAAAATATCAGCTTTGTTTTTCTGGTCCTCAGCCCTAAGGCTCAACCCCGCAATCATCTGAACGCGCTGTCTGAGATCTCTACTTTCATCATGAAGGAGGAGAATCGTCACCAGATGCAGGCAGCGACCAGCCGAGAAGAGCTGATCGAGCTGTTTTTTCCAGAATTGGCTGACGACTGATTTTTGCCTTCAGCACCTTTATCCTGATGCAAGACGGCAACCACATAGGAGACATATATTCAGGTGCAAGGTTACAGCTTTGACCTAAATCACTCTTGCTGTCCGCCCCTGGCTTTCAGATAACAGATACAGATTCAGCCCCATAGGCTACAGGTACCCCATACATTCGAATGGTAGCCAGCTGATCGAACCCCAAATCCGTCACTGTAAGGAGAGTCGAGATGGCTATGGTTTCTCGTGTGTGCCAACTTGCTTTTATTGGCATGATAATGTTCTGTCCCTTTTATTCGCAAGCTGAGCATATGTACATATCCGGGCGGGACCTGCGTACGGCAACCGGAGAAAAGGTGGTGCTGCGTGGTTTCAATCAACTGGTGGTTTACTGGGATATCCCCGGGCGCAACTATTCCGAAATCACCAAAACCGGCGCAAATGCCTGCCGCATTTTCTGGGAGACGACGTGGAATACACCGACAGATCTGGATACCACTCTTACGGCCTGCATTGCCAATGAGATGATTCCCATCATCGGGCTCTGGGATGCGTCCGGAAAGTCCCTGACTTCAACCGAGTTTGATACGGTCATGGCTTACTGGACGAGTCCGGCAGTCGTTTCCGTGCTGAAGAAACATGAAAAATACCTGCTGATCAATATCGCCAATGAGGCCGGTGAAACCGGGAGTTGGACCTCCACCAAACAGACGACCTTTAATACGGTCTATGCGGATGCGATCAACCAGATCCGCAGTGTCGGCATTCAGGCCCCCTTGATTATTGACTGTGCCGGCTGGGGAACGGCGGAGGAATACATTCAGAACAGCTATTCGCTTCTGCTGGCAGTCGACCCCAATCTGATGTTCAGCTATCACATGTATGACAACCCCAGCCAAACCACAATCCGCCAGATCATTGATCATTCTGTTACCAATAATTATTGCCTGTATATCGGGGAACTGTCATGAAAGACACCTGCCAGTTCTGCGATCCAGGAGTGGCAATATATGATCTCGTATGCCCAGCAGAAAGGCATCAGCTGGACGGCCTGGGACTGGTCACACTCCGAAAATAACGAGATCTTCCAGGCTGTCCAATGGAATACCACGACCAACCGCGGCATGTTTGGCCAGTGGATGAATAATCCCTGGGGTGAAGGAGTATCCGTTAGCGATCCCAACAGCGTGATGAATACCTCGGTCAGACCTGTGAGCCTCTTTCCTATAGGAACGACATCACTTGAACCTGTCGATGACGCTTATGTCCGAGGAGGCAGTTATGCCTCCAGCAATTTTGGCAGTGACACCGGGATGATGCTAAAAGAGGATACGAATCCCATCTACGACCGTCAGGTATATCTGAAGTTTGATACTTCTGCGTATCCAGATCTTGAACGGGCCTTCCTTTCACTTGTTCCCATTGGTCTTGGTTCGAATGTTGGTGATCTGATGATTCGAATCCGTATTCTTGCTGATGCCAATGACAACTGGGATGAAAGCACCATTACCTGGAATAATAAACCAGCCAGTACCGGTTCTGATATTTACATTGACGGAGCCGATCTTGAAATGACTGTCCCCTATAATCTGAATGTGACCACCTTGCTCACTCAGGCAGCCAATGCCAACGATATTGTTTCGTTCCAGCTCAGCGTCGTTTCTGCTGCGGAGTCCCAGCGGTATGCCAATTTCGGCAGCAAAGAACAGTCGAACAGCGGTTTCCGGCCCATCCTCTCGATCGTCCAGGCTCAGGGATCAGGTGTTGAGGAAGGATATCGCTATATCACCAGTGACTATACGGGCAAAGTCATGCGACCAAAAGATGCAGGGACCACTGATAATACCTTGATTGTGCAGTACACCAATAATGGCTGGGGTTCTCAACAGTGGGAATTTCTGCCTACTTCCGATGGCTATTACAACATCGTTAACAAATATACCGGAAAGGCACTGAGACCGCTTGATGCTTCAACTGCTGTAAATGCCAATATCGTTCAGTATACGCTGAACACGAACTGGGATAGCCAGAAATGGTCTCTGGTTCCAAATGGAGACGCCTACAACATCATCAATAAATACACGGGCCTGGCATTGCGAATGAAGGACGCCGGTACAGATGATAACGTGGAGATCGTCCAATACACCCTTAATACTTCCTGGTCCAGCCTGAAGTGGTATATCGACCCGATTGACTGATACAGCTTCAGCATAGGGTAAATTACGATAGCCGTGCGTCAGGTTCTATCTTGACGGACGGCTTCATTTTCTCTCACCATATCAATGCCAGTACACGACACTTCCGTAACCGTCCACGTACCCAAGTTTGGTCTGTTATGATGGTTTGAGCCGTTTTACCAACAGAGAAAGGATGCCCCAAGTGTGTGTCAATCCCGTTTGGGCGCAAATAAGCTGCCAGCAGAAGATGTACAGTGGCAAATAGCAGTAGTGGTCGTAGTAACCATGGAAGAACCACCCAGGCTGATTCCCATGGATTTCTATATCGGTTGCATCCACATCCAGCACTAACCGCTTCGGGGGATGCTAATGGGCTTTGACAAAGCTGGCAAACAGCACCTCATGGATATGCCAGGCAAGCAGTAAGCAGGCATAGCATTGCCCAAGTCATTCTCTGTGACATCAAATAACTCCTGGATTTTGTTTTTAAACGGGGAACGAATTCTGGCGTTTTTGAAATACCTGACAGTGATTTTATTTTGGTAATAAGCAAAAAGTGTACCGCCTGCTGATTGCTTAATGCCATGCCGGAATGACGCCCTCACAGTTTCGTATCACCATATTATATTACATTATGGGCATTTTATCTATTGTTATCTTTGCCCAGCACTATTACTTAGTAGTATATTGAGAAAACAATCCTTTCATTGGTATCTATTTTTTATAGCAGTATGGGATTTTATGCTGGCCCATTCAAATCTGTTATCCTTAACATTGATAAGGGGATATCTATTGATATTAAGAGGGGGTTGGCTATAGTACAGGTTCGAATGATTCTAACTGAGGGCAGGGCTTATCACCTTCTTACTCATCCCTTTTTGTTTTGGAGATTACCGTGGAGAGACCACGCCGTACTAATATTATTGCCACGATCGGTCCAGCGACCTGGTCGGAAGAGATGTTGGAAAAATTAATTCTCTCCGGCATGAATATCGCCCGAATCAACATGTCCCATGCTAAAGAGGATCAGGTCAGGTCGGTTGTCGACTTGATCCGTAAGCTTTCGGATAAACTTGATCGCCGCGTGGGTATCATGATGGATACGCAGGGACCTGCAATTCGCACCGGGGACCTGCCAACTGCCCTCAACCTGAACCCAGGCGAGCGCATCGTTCTGACCGTACGCGGTGAAACAAGTGAAGAGCATCACTCTGTAGATGTCAACTACGAGCACCTGGTAGATGATATCAGCGTGGGTGACATCGTGCTGGTTGACAACGGCAACATCCACCTGAAAGTGGTCGAGAAACGACACAATCAGCTGCATTGTGATGTCCTGACAGAAGGCGTATTGGGCAGTCGGAGACATATCAATCTGCCCGGCGTGCGGGTGAACCTGCCTGCCTTGACAGACAAGGATCTGCGTGATATCGAGCTGGGTATCGAACTCGGGGTTGATTTTTTTGCGATGTCGTTTGTCCGGGAAGCTCAGGATGTACTGAAGCTGAAGGGCATTCTGGATTACCATAAGTCACCGCAGCAGATCATTGCTAAGCTGGAAGACCAGCAGGGCCTGCGCAACGTGGACGAGATTATCGGCGTGGCTGATGCAGTGATGGTGGCGCGAGGAGATCTGGGTATCGAGTGTCCTTATGAGGAACTGCCAATTATTCAACGGCGGGTCGTCAAGCATTGTATCGCTCTGGGTAAACCCGTAATCGTGGCAACTCATATGCTGGAGTCGATGATCGATAACCCATTGCCAACGAGGGCAGAAATTACCGATGTTGCCAATGCAATCTTCGAACAGGCTGATTGTATCATGTTGAGCGGGGAGACGTCGGTGGGGCAGCATCCGCTTGCCTGTCTGGAAGTCATGGACCGGGTGGCCCGTCGTACTGAGCGAAGCGGTGGTGCCGGATTTGCATTAGAAGCGGTACTCGACAGTGATCGGGCCAAAATGATGAGGGCTGCATGCGTAATGGCTGAGGATCTGCATGCGGATGCTTTGATTGTTTTTACCCGTAAGGGCAAGAATGCACGCAACATTTCCTGGCTGCGCCCCTTGAAGACACCTATCTATGCCTTTACCGACTGCGAATACCTGTGCAATCAGTTGACCATCAACTGGGGTACGCTTCCTTTCTGCATTGATTTCAGTGAAACTGATCCGGCCGAAAACGTGGTGTCGGCGCTGGACGTCCTGAAAGCTAAGGGCCTGGTGGAGTCTGGATGCACGGTTGTGATTGTGACTGAGATCCGCACCAGAGGCGAACTGGTTAATACGATTCAGATGGCCCATGTCTGATTATGGAAAGTAATAACCCTTAGAGTGACCCCTCCGGCAAAGAAGACTTTGACTCATCAATTGCACGATTTAAGGCGTTCAGGTGAGAATTTCGACGACTCAGTTGCTGGTGAATCTGCAACTTTGCTTCAAAGTCAGTTGATTTCGCTATTTCCTGTTCCAGACTGTGGATAACCTGCTGCAATTCTGAACGAGCGGCGACAAGGTCATCGTGGTGTTTGGCGGCATCAGCTTTGTCAAAGATCAATTGCTCAGGTGTGCTGGAACTTTGTTGTGGTAATTCAGGGGTCGCAGGTTCAGGTATCATGCGTTTTTCTGTGGACAGTTGCCGTTGATTCATGAAAGCAGGTGAGACAATCTCCACCCCGGCCTGATGCATGGCATCAAGCACGGCACGGCGTAAGTCTGATTCGGTGGTGAGCAAGGCGGAAACGTCTTTCAGGAAACCACAGACCTTATAACCCACGGCAAAATCACCAAGGGTTGTGACACGGACAAATGGTTCTTCCAGGTTCAGAGCTTTGGCGGCATCAATGAGAATGGCGGTAGCATGATTGTGGTCGACATCATAGCCTAAGCTGAGCTCAGCGGAAATAATGGTGCCGGAATTGCGGATAACGGTGACCGGGTTCTGCACCAGGAACATATTGGGCAAGGTAAGCAGATCTCGCTCTTCAGTCTGGATCTCGGTATGGAATAGGCCGCGCTCAGTGACTCGACCACAGATATGCTCGATTTCGACAAAATCGCCAATGCGGAAATTTCGGATAATACGCAGCATCATACCTGCCATGGCATTGGCGACAAAGCTGGTGGAACTCAGGGTCAGGACAGCGGTGACCAAGATGCCGAGTAAACCCATAAGATTATTTTTCGTTTCCTGCTCCAGCGGCAAGCATAAGACCACCGTCAGAAACGCCGATGCAGACGCCAGGAGCATGATGATCTGGCGGGTGAGTCGGGGGTTAGTTCCAAGCTGATATTCGCGTTTACTTAGCAGCCAGTTGAGCAGCGGAAGACCTATCAGCACACAGATCAGAGCCACACCCGTCGGCAAAATGTCTTTTAAGAATTCCAATAGGTATAGGGTCTCCGGGATGACGTTTACAACAGGCTATATCCTACCTCATGGAGAAGGAGATTCCCAACAATTTGGTGGTGAGAACAACTTTCTCTTGCCAGTGGAGTGCTGTTCGGGCACATTGGAACCACATCATTAATCCAGAAACAGGAACTTCCCATGTCTATGTCTGTTAAGCCGGGACTGCACGTCATGCAAGAGGATATTACCAAACTTGGCGTGGATGCCATCGTCAACGCGGCCAATAGCTCGCTGTTGGGCGCAGGTGGGGTGGATGGGGCTATCCATCGAGCTGCCGGTACCGAATTGCTGGAAGAATGCCGGCTGCTGCGCGGATGCAAAACAGGACAGGCCAAGATTACGAAGGGCTATAAGCTGCCGGCAAAGCACGTCATTCATACGGTGGGTCCAGTCTGGCAAGATGGAGAATACCATGAAAGGGAATTGCTGGCATCGTGCTATCGGGAATCCCTGCGCTGTGCAACAAAGCACGGCCTGCGCAGTATCGCCTTTCCCTGTATCAGTACGGGGGTGTATGGCTTTCCGCAGAATCTGGCAGCGCCAATTGCGATCAATACGACTCATGCCTTTCTGGCGGAAGAATCGACTTCCTTACAGACAGTGGTGTATGTCTGTTTTCTTGATGAGGATTTCCAGCTTTACCAAAGCCTAATGAGCTGATCTCAACGCCCTTTTACGTCGCATTCTAAGCGCGGTGTTTTTCCGCCAAGTCAGCAGGTTGGGGCAGTTCTGCTCATCGACAGCAAAGCAGGCAGGGGATTAACAACCCTGCAAGGGACAAAAGTTTGGCCTTTCAGTTGACGACCTGCGACCCTAAGAAGTATTGTTACGACCATTTGCCCCGATTAGAAAAATGCGACAAGAAGGTACCGAATCAGCATGACGCAACCACAGTGGAACTGGCGCGAACAACGTGAGAAACCAGCCTTTCTGGCTCTTGAGGATGGCACGATTCTGCGCGGCTGGTCATTCGGGGCACCCATTGATAAGGTGGGAGAAGTCGTTTTCAATACCGGCATGACCGGATATCAGGAAGTCCTCAGTGATCCGTCCTACTGTGGACAGATTGTGACGATGACCTACACGGAGATCGGCAATACCGGAATCAATAAGGCTGATGCTGAATCCCGCCAGACGTTTCTGAATGGCTTTATCATCCATGACGTAAACGTACCGAGCAACTGGCGCAATGAAATTTCCCTGAGCGATTATCTGAAGCAGGAAGGCATCCCCGGTCTGGCCGGTCTGGATACCCGTTTCCTCACCAGCAAGCTTCGGGATCTGGGTACTCAGAAAGGGTATCTTTCGGTTTCAGGCAAAGTCTCTGAAGATGAAGCTTTGAAGCTTTGCCGGGAATGGCCAGGGCTGGATAACCAGGATTATGCGAGCCAGGTCAGCGTAGATGAGACTTTTCACTGGGATCCTAGTGGTGACCTGACTGCAAGCTGGGGAATAGCCGAAACGCTCCCGCCAGAAGAGATCAAGCTGGTTGCATATGACTACGGCATCAAGTGGAATATCCTGCGTGGTCTGCGTCGGATCGGTTTTGGGATTGATGTGGTCCCAGCCAAGACGCCAGCCGATGAAGTCCTGAAGATGAAACCGGATGCAATCTTTTATTCGAATGGTCCCGCCGACCCGTCAGCCGTGATGTACGCGATTGAGAATGCCCGGCAGTTTATCGGCAAAGTGCCGGTTATGGGCATCTGCCTGGGACACCAGCTTTTGAGCCTGGCGTCAGGCGCTTCCACCTATCGCCTGAAGTTCGGGCATCATGGTTGTAACCATCCAGTGATTGACCTGGATACACAGGCAGTGGAGATCACGACCCAGAACCATAACTTTGCGGTTGATCCTGACAGCGTCAAAGCTGCCGGACTGGAAATCACGCACATCAACCTCAATGACAACACGGTTGAGGGTATTCGTCATAAGACGGAGCCGATGTTTGCCGTGCAGCATCACCCGGAAGCAGGGCCAGGACCGCATGATTCGTCCTACCTGTTTGACCGCTTCAAGGATATGATTGTCAAAGCCTGAGTCGCATCATGACTGACGCTTCAACAGCAAATACCGATGATCTGAAGATTCGAATCGGCGTGTCTTCATGCCTGCTGGGTGAACAGGTGCGCTTTGATGGAGGTCATAAGCACAGTCGCTATATCACGGATGTATTGGGCGACTATATGGAATTTGTGGGAGTCTGCCCGGAAGTGGAATGCGGCCTGTCTGTGCCGAGAGAATCAATGCGACTGATGGGTGACCCGGACCGGCCCCGATTGATCGGTCCCAAATCGGGCACCGACTATACAGAGCAGATGCAAACGTGGGCAGCTGATCGGGTTGCCAAACTGGCAGATGAGGATCTGCATGGCTTTATCTTTAAGGCCAAATCACCCAGCAGCGGAGCGTTTCGGGTCAAGGTATACAATGAGCACGGGATGGCGACGAACAGTGGTCGTGGCCTGTTTGCAGGAGCGTTTATGGACTCGTATCCATGGCTGCCGGTGGAGGAGGAAGGGAGGCTGAATGACCTGCCTTTGCGAGAGAATTTCATGGATCGGGTATTTGCATATGCGCGCTTCAGGCAAGCGATGACAGCCGATCCAACGCCTAAAGGACTGGTTGCCTTTCACACGACAATGAAGCTGACTGTCATGGCTCATTCACCAGCGCATTATAAGAGTCTGGGTCAACTGGTGGCAGATGCGGGTAAAACACCCTGGGAGACGCTGCATGATCTGTATCGCCTGGAATTGATGATCGGGCTTAAGGAACTGGCTTCCAAGGGTCGTCATACGAATGTGCTGCAACACATTCAGGGGTTCCTGAAGGATCAACTATCCGGTAAGGATAAAGCGGAATTGCAGCAGGTTTTTGAGGATTACCGCCAAGGCCTGCTGCCCCTGATCGTACCGATCACCCTGCTCAAGCATCATCTGAATCGCCATGATGCACCTGACTGGCTGGAGAAACAGGCTTACCTGCATCCTTATCCAAAAGAACTGATGCTGCGCAATCATGTCTGAAAAGCGCTGAACTACTCTCCGAAGTCGCGACTGCCTGAAATAACACCATGTCGGCGGAAGTGACCCGGTGTCTGGTGACAGCGTTTTTTAAAGGATTTATTGAAATAGTATTCGGACTGAAACCCGCAGAGCCAGGCGATTTCCTTGACGTTTTTGGAAGAATGCAGCAGGTAGGTTTTTGCCAGCTCTATGCGCTCGTGAACCAGGAAGTCGATCGGGCTTCTGCCGCAATATTGCTTAAATTTGCTGATCAGCCGGGAACGGGACAGGTGGGCAATATTCATCAGTTCTTGAATCGAAACAGGTTTATCCAGATTATTCAGAATGTAATACTGAACTGCAAGTATATCTTCAGGTATCAAGGGAGTCTGATCCTGGCATGCAGCAAGCCTAAACATCTCATTAAAAATGCCCCCCAGGCAGTAACTCACATGAGCCATATTTTTTTCCCTGCTTCCCAGAATATCATTTTCCAGGCAGGCAAAGAAAGCGCGTAAATGGCCCTGGTGGTCATCAATTACGGGTTCAGAGATACAGCGACGCCCGGTCAGTTGAGTTAACAACTCGTCAAATGGCAGCGACAGCATATCTTCATGATGCTGGTACGTAAACATCAGCGTCAGAAAGCTGCATTTTTTCGGATCTCTTGGGACAACGTTGTGGTAGATATCCGGGTCGATCAGCAGCATCTGACCGGCTCGAATCCCGAAAA